>Ga0315537_1002164_pt1 | contig 15114 bp, 10 predicted proteins | sample SalMarSW160270MG_FD_203091 | JGI IMG/M metagenome (GOLD analysis project Ga0315537, IMG submission 203091) | Salt marsh sediment microbial communities from the Plum Island Ecosystem LTER, Massachusetts, United States - Salt Marsh Sediment SW1602-70 ... | reverse complement strand
CCAGGGAACTCATCCCGCGCACTACGATTTCAGAGGTAATGAGCCCATCCCCCCAAACCTGGGCAAAATCGCGCATGCGGCGCAGCAACCGGTTGGCGACTCTGGGGGTTCCCCGTGAACGGGAGGCGATCATGCTGCAGGCGGCCTCCTCGAGCTTGATGTTTAGAATCCCGGCGGAACGGTGGATGATACTTTCGATGTCTTCATCCGTGTAGAAATCCAAACGGGAGGTGATGCCGAAGCGGGAATACAGAGGCCCGGATACCAGGCCGGTCTTGGTCGTGGCGCCTACCAGGGTAAAGGGAGGCAGAGGGATCTTGATCGTCCGGGCACCCGGACCCTGCCCCATAACCACGTCGATTTCGAAGTCCTCCATGGCGTTGTACAGCATCTCTTCGATCGTAGGCCGCAGTCTGTGGATTTCATCGATGAAAAACACGTTGTGCTCACCAACGGTGGTCAGTATGGCGGCCAGATCCCCCGGACGTTCCAATGCAGGAGCCGAGGTAGCCCGAAACTGCACTCCCAGCTCATTGGCGATGATTCCGGCCAGGGTGGTTTTTCCCAATCCGGGAGGGCCGGAAAAGAACACGTGATCCAGACTCTCCTTCCGTTGTCTGGCAGCCTGGATGAACACCGACAGATTGTCCTTCAGGCGTTTCTGTCCGAGAAACTCCGTGAGCTTTTTGGGGCGCAGGGTGTATTCCTCACGGTCCTGATCGGGATTGAAAGTTCCTGCCGTGATCCTGCTGTCTTTCATCGCACCCCTCCGCTGCTCGGTTCATCCATGCCGGCACCGGCCCGGCCCGGACCGCCGGAAGCCGGCTTGGATCCCCCGGACAGTTGAGACAGGGCGCTCTTGAACAGTTCCCGCTCCAGCTCTTCTCTTCCCAGCTCCTGCTCCCGGAGGCTGCGGGCGGCCGAAGCAACGGCGCTCTTGGCACTGCGTCGGTCGAATCCCATCCCGACCAGGGCGTTGATGATATCCTCTTCCAGGGAAATCCCCGCCGGAGTCGATGGTTTTAACCTGCCCTTTAGTTTCAGCATGATTTTCTGGGCGGTTTTCTTGCCGACCCCCGGTATGGTCGACAAAAGCTCCAGATCCTCCCCTTCCAGCGCATCGATGAAACGCCCGACCTCCACACCGGAAAGAATCTTGATCGCCTGCCTGGGACCTACGCCTTCGACCTTGAGCAGATCCAGAAACACGTCTCTCTCCAGGATTTGCGAAAACCCGTACAACCTGACCTGATCGTCCCGATGATACAGGTAGACGTACAACTTGGCATTCTGACCTTCTTCGGGAAGATCATCGCTGCTGTTTCTACTGATGTGGATCTCCCACTCAACCGCACCGGCGGAGAGAAACAGGCGCTCCTCGTTCTTGTAGGTAATCTCACCGCTGATGCTGTTAAACATGATGCGACTCCGCGTCGGCAAGATACCTTCGAAAACCCGAGAAGTTGGCGTGACAGAAGGCGGCGGCCAGGGCGTCTGAGGCGTGGTCCGGCTTGGGCAGTTCCGTCAGATTGAAGATCATCTTGAGCACCTGCTGTACCTGGATCTTCTCCGCCCTTCCATTGCCCACGACTGCCTGCTTCAGCTCTAAAGGCGTGTATTCGGCAAAGGGAACTCCTCGAGATGCCAGGGTAAAGAGCACGACCCCACGGGCTTGGGCCACTGGAATAGCGCTTTTCGAATTTTTTGAAAAATAGACGGTTTCGATCCCCGCTTCCTCGGGTTGATAGGTGTTGATGATGTCCATGATTCCCCGATGGATCTGAACCAGTCGTTCTCCCATCCCGTCTCGGGGCGAGGTTTGGACGGTTCCGTGGGCTATGCAGCGGAATCGGCTGCCGGAGCAGCGGATAATACCATACCCCGTCGAGGCCAGTCCCGGATCAATACCGAGGATTACTTTCATTCATCCAGGGCGAAACCCTCGGGGATGTCGAGATTCGTGGACACGTTTTGCACGTCCTCGTGATCCTCCAGCGTATCGATCAGGCGAAGGACCTGGGCGAGCTTATCCTCAGGTACCTGGACCTGAGCGTCGGCGATCATGGTAACCTCCGCCGACAGATGCTGAAACTCCCCTCCCTCCAGGGCTTCCAGAACGGCTTCGAAGTCATCCGGGTCGGTGATCACTTCGATTTCACCGTCGGTCTTCGCCACATCCTCCGCTCCCCCTTCCAAGGCGATCTCGAGGACGGCATCCTCCGTGTACTCCGAGGCGTCGTAAACGATAAAACCCTTGCGTTTGAACAGATAGGCCACGCTTCCGCTCTCCCCCAGACTTCCACCTGCCCGGGACAGGATATGGCGAAGTTCGGCGGCGGTACGGTTTCTGTTGTCCGTAAGCACTTCGACCAGAATCGCCACTCCACCGGGACCGTAGGCTTCGTAGGTCAGCTCAGTGAATTCGGCTCCTTCCATCCCTCCGGTACCCTTCTTGATGGCCCGGTCGATGTTGTCCTTGGGCATGTTGGCCAGCTTGGCTTTGAGCAGGGCCGTACGCAACCTGGGATTGGCATCCGGATCTCCTCCGCCCGCCCGGGCGGCTACGCTGATCTCCCTGATGATTTTCGTGAATACTTTGCCGCGTTTGGCATCCACGGCACTCTTTTTATGTTTGATAGATGCCCATTTGCTGTGGCCGGACATACTGTATTTCTCCTTTGCCCGTGAATTTAGCACGCTCCTCATTGGGGTGTCAAGCTGAGCGCGAATGGAGCTCAGGGCGGGCCCTTTTCGGCAAATGCCAACTTTTTTTTTAGTACTATTGAAATTTTTTTTATAGCTACGATACTATTGCACTGCTATGTTCTCTGATGATCGACCCCAGCTGATACTCGCACGCAGCGGAAGTAACCGGGATCAACGCAGGTATATCCGAATGGAACACAGCGGATCGGTACAACTTGTCGGAGAGGACCGGCGTTTCAGCGGGCAGGCTGTCAACATCAGCCGCACCGGAATGCAGGTTGTCGTCAACCTCCCCGATTCCTACGACTCGGTGCGATCGATCACCTTCACCCTGCCGAATAGGGAACACACGATCGAGCTCCCCTGCCGTATCGTACGATCCCAAACGGAAAACGAAAACGATCAGTCCGGTGTTCTGGGTCTGGAGTTCTCCTTCCAGGGAGAAGCTCAGCTTCTGCTCATCGAAAACTACATACGGGATCTGAAACAGAAACAGCTCACACGAATCGCCCAGGACGGGGAGATGCGCCGCGTTCATCGCGCCTCCTGCTCTCTTTGTGATATCTCCACCGATCGGAAAGACATCCGGATCGATTCCATCGACAACATCTCGACAGAGGGGCTTCTGGTCAGCTTTTCCGGAGAGCTGAAGCCCGAGGAGACGATCTGCGTCTCCTTCGGTCTTCCCGGTGATCCGAGAGCCCTGCAGCTGCAGGGTCAGGTTATGTATGTGATCCACAGTACGTTCCATGACCTTTCCACGGCGGGGATCCGCATTCAGAACATGGCCCAAACAGCCCGGGCCCGCATACGCAGCTTCGTTATCGAGGCAACCTCCGGTTCAGCCGTGCGCCAGCTGCACGAGATACTGGCCTCCCGAGATCTCGATCCCAGCTATCAGATGAGCGATCCTCGGGAGATGACCGCGATTTTCCTCATGCTGGGTGCCGGGACAACGCGATTCAACGTGCTTTTCGACACCAGCTTTGAAATGCACAGCATGAATTATATCGACATGTCGGAGGCTCAACACCTCTTCTTCGCCAGCCGCCCCAAGAAACTCGACCTGCAGGAGGAGGTACCTCTGCCGAACGCCTATTTTTCGTTCTATTTGGCCGAGGGCAGCTATTACTTCAAGACCGAACTTGTTCAGGCCTCTGATCGGCGTCTTTGTTTTCGATTTCCGGAGGTTATCTATCGATCCGAAAAACGTTCGTATCAGCGGAAAATACTCGAGCTGCGGACCGAGGTCGATCTGAAGGTCCCTTCCGAGGATGGTGCGGAATTTCGCTACAAAGGCCGTCTGGTGGACATCAGCTGGAGGGGCTTTCTCTGTGAACTCCCATTGAACGATCGAACCAGAAGCGCATTCAAGCGGGGAACCTGCGTGGAATACCTGATCTACGAGAAGTTCGGACTGGATCACCACGGCGTGGTGCGCCATCTGAAAACGGAGCTCGATGAGCATGGAATTCAGTCCTTGCGGGTCGGGATCGAGGCCGGGATTCAGCACTCCGGATTCAAATACCGGCAATTCACGCAAAAAGAGTGGGATCGTCACAAGACGCCCCTGCAATCCAATTCATTCGCGGAACGAATCGACACACTTCCTATTCGCTATGCCAATAGTAAGAAACAGGAAATCGCCGCATTGCTGAACGCCAGCAGGCTCCCGGTAACCGCTCCGGTGATCCTCATCCCTCCTGCGTTCGGTAAGAAAAAAGAGGCTCTTTCCCCACTGGTATTGACGTTGCTTCAGAATTTCAAGCGTAGGGGTAAGGACCTGGTGGTTCTCCGTTACGACGGCATAAACCGTCCGGGGGAGAGCTACAGTGATAAAAAGAATCCCGAACGCGGCTCGGAGATGCTGCACTACCGGTTGAGCCAGGGATTGAGCGACCTGTGTACGTCTCTGGAATATGTCCACAACAATCCCTTCTTCGCACCTCAGGAGGTGATTCTCATCACCTTTAGTATGTCGTCGATCGATGCCAGGAAGCTGCTGATGGATGGACAGGGGCACTTGGTCGACTATTGGATCAGCTGCATGGGTATCCCCTCCGCCAAAACGACGATTGGCAACATCCTCGGCGGGATCGACATAATCGGCAACTACAAGATGGGCGTTCAAACCGGAAGAGGTGGAATGCTCGGGTATCTGGTGGATTTCGACACCCTGGCTGAAGATCTGATCGAAAATAAGTACGCCTATCTTACCGATTCCAGAAATGACATGTCCAAAGTTCCCCATCCCGTGTTGTGGATCTACGGCACCCACGACAGGTGGACGGATAGCAAGGAAGTACACGACCTCATGGCTGTAAAATCAGCCGGGAAGCGCGAGGTCATCGAGATCCCTACCGGGCACAATCTTCGTTCCAGTGCTGATGCGATTACGACCTTCAAACTGATGACGGCCTATCTGTACGAGCAGCTTTACGGTGAATCCCTGGATGTCATCAGCCCGGACAAGGAAGAGATGGTGCGCCTGATCGCCTGCGAGCGCGAGCGTCTCGGCTTCACCAAGGACCTCGATAGGGAGCAGTATTGGAAGAACTATCTGCTCGGTATCGGACGCAACAGTCTGGGCTATGATTTCTACAGGAATATCGAGGGATTCCGTCGTTTCCTGGATCTGGAGGCGAAATTGCTGAACCCCGGTGCCGCGGAGCGTATTGCCGATATGGGGTGCGGCACGGGACTGCTGATCGAGGTGATGCTCCAGCGTCTGCTCCCATCTGAGGCGGCTGCCGAACCGGTGGAGATCGTTGCCGTGGATCTGGTCGAGGACGCACTGGCAAAAACACGACTGAAGTGGGACAACCTGTGCAAACGGCATCCCCGGCTGAAAAACCACTCGCTGCGGTTGATCAGAGCCGATTTGGAACCGAACCGACTCCTTCCCGTGAAAAAGCTGATCGAAAACCCGCATCTTGGTTTCGATTTCCTGCGCAACCGCATAGCGGGACTCCGGAATACAACGGTCGATCTGCTGAAACAAAAAAATTCCCTGGAGTTGATCGAAATCATACACGGCTGCGATATGACCGAGGAAAAACGGCGCTTTCTGGAAGATACGCTCAAAGACGGGCATCGCAGCGCCGTGATGGATTTGAACAGAGCCGCCCGTTTCCTCAAACAGAAACTCACGGCCGAAGATCTGGCAGGGCGAGGCAGCGGTTTAAACCGTCCTGTTCCGCCTGAACTCTACGAAAGATTAAGTTGCCAGGATCTCCGTTTTGATATGCTGAATTTTGGAAAAGTCGCCCATTACAGCCGGCCATCGTTTCCCGACCGATATTTCGACAAAATCGCCGCCAGTCTATTCATCTCCTACGTGTACAATCCGGACTTGATCCTCCAGGATTTTTATCGGATGCTAAGACCGGGAGGATTGTTGCTGGTCTCATCGATGAAGCCGGACAGTGATATCTCGACCCTGTTTACCGACTACATCAACGCGGTGCAGAGTTCGAATCCGACGTCTGCAGCCGGGGAAGAGCGGGAGGACAATCTGGCCGCTGCCCGAGCCATGCTGAACGAAGCCGCCGCCCTGTTCACCTTGGAGGAAGACGGCTATTTCCGGTTTTACGCAGAAGAGGAGTTGGCGGCAATGTTTGAAGCCGCAGGATTCGTCGATATACAAACCTACCGTTCTTTAGGAGATCCGGCACAGGCAGTCATCGCAACCGGCAAAAGATCTGACCAGTAATCAACCCTCCGAGAAGAAGAGGTTTCGAGTACTGAATGCAGATTATCAACGAGGTTTTCAGCAATCTATCCTCGTGGGGCCGTCATCCCGTCCTTATCGAACCACGCCGGCACGGGGCCTCCCTGACGCTTTCGGCGGATGAGTTGCTGCGCAGAATCGATGAGCTTTCTCGGGCTTTGGGTGAATGGGGGATCAAGGAAAAAAGTCCGGTTCTCCTGATTTTGGAGAACTCGGTCGATTTTGTCGTTGCTTTTCTCGCGCTCCTGAACGTGAAGGCGGTACCGGCTCCGGTTAAACCGGAGTACCGGTACATGGAGCTGGAGGAGATATTCCACAACACCCGGCCTCAGGCTGTTGTTTGCGAGAGTTCTCATCTCGCTGTTGTCGATCAGTTCTGCCAACGGTCTGCAATCATTGCCCGGGACAGCGGGGAGTTTAGTCTCAAAAAAGCTGCGTTTCCGGTGGATCCGCCCGTCGATCTCGGGAATGACACGGTTTCCATCAACTACACCTATCGCGGCTACGGATACCCTTTGGGTGCCCTGCTGCCGGAACAGCAATACCTGCACGGGGCACGGGTGGTGCAGGACGAGCTCGCCGGTAGACCGGGAGACGTCATGATGATTCTCCTACCTCTCACACACATTTTCCCGATGGTCTGCGGTCTGTTTCTCTGCCTGCTGTACCGCATTACCGCCCTGGTTGTAAGTACATTGCATCCCCGTTTGATCTTCGAGTACATCGATCGCTATAGGGTCAACTACATGACTGCCGTTCCGGAGATCTACGAATTGCTGTGGAAATGCAGGGGCATAGCCCTCGATCTCAGCTCCCTTCAGCTGCTTTTCTCCGGCGGCAGCCGTCTCTCCGACGAGCTGTACCACAACATTCACAAAGATTTCGGCGTCTACCTGGCGCATGGCTACGGTTTGACGGAATTCACCCCCGTAAGCCGGAACTCGGCGAATCACAACCGTGTGGGGACGGTGGGACCGATCTGCAACGGAGTTCGGGTGCGGATCGACCAACCCTCTGCGGAGGGTTTCGGGGAAATCCTGTTCGAAACGGAAGGAATGGCTCGGGGATATCTGAACCGGCCTGCGGAAACCAAGTCTGCCTTCCGTGACGGTTGGTTTCGAACCGGTGATATCGGTCGCATCGACAACGGCCACCTCGTTTTCCTGCGGGAGCGAAAAAACACCAGAAAAGTCAACGGCAACATGGTAGATTTAGAGGAGGTGCGGAGAGCGTTACTCTCAATTCCAAGCATACATGAAGCTCACGTGACTTTCGAAAAAGGTAGAGTGTCTGCAGTAGTAGGAGATAGCGGCTCCAACCGACATCCAAATGTTATAGATATAATGAAACGAGAGTTGACAAGAAAAATTGCCAGCTACAAGATTCCCAAGAATATATCATTCGAGTACCGTAGACAGCTATAAAAAAAGGTGTGGCGAATTAACACTGAAAACGGAAAAAGGTGAACAAAGACGAGACAATTACGGAAATAAAGAAGATCGTTTCACAAATCACTCGTATCAACATCTCAGAGTTGAGCGATGAAGTTCGTGTTCGAGAGGAACTTGGTATTGACAGCCTGATGGCGATGGAGATCGTAGCCTCATGCGAGAAGCGTTTCAGCATTTACATTGACGAAGAACAGGTGTTCAACATCGAGACTATTGGTGATTTTTATGACCTCATTGTGAAAGTCTGTGAAGAAAAAACCTAGTGAGTCGAAGTTGAAGATACTCCTCATTTCACCCGGCGGTACCTTTTTCTCTAAAAGACGTGATTTTGGGGAGTATGTCGAAAACTCACGGGAGATGCAGACAATCCTGCATTACTGGAGCGGTATCGGTGCTTCCCTTCCTACCATCGCTGGCGCTACACCAGGAGACGAGGAATTGCGGATTATCGATGAAAATATTGAAGCAATTAACTTCAACGAATCGTGTGACCTCGTAGGAATTACGGCTATCACACAACAGACAAATCGAGCATATGAAATCGCCGATGAATTCCGGAAGCGTGGTCGCTACGTTGTGATGGGTGGGATCCATGCAACCGTACTCCCCGAAGAAGCGATGGAACATGTAGATACTGTCTTTGTTGGTGAGGGTGAAAACACCTGGCCGGTATTTATTCGTGACTTCAAGAATGGTAGTCCGAAAACAATCTACAAACAAACGGATTTCGCTCCGGTGAACCTCCAAAAATCCCCAATCCCTAGATACGACCTTATTGACCGATATACTTATCCCGTTGTTTGGTTGTTTGCCTCTCGAGGTTGTCCTCACGACTGCGAATTTTGCGCTGCCTCTAAAATCTATGGGAAAAAATACAAACACAAATCATCAGCTCAGGTGATAAGAGAAATAAACGACGTAAAAAATCGTTGGAAGTTCGCTCAAATAGGATTTGCTGACGATAATTTGTTTCTGAACAAGAGTTTTTCCTTCGAACTTATCGAACAGTTCAAGGACATGAATTTCACCTGGTATGCACAGTCCGACCTATCGGTCGCGCGAAATGTTGCCCTACTAAAAAAATTGCGTGCGGGTGGGTGCAGAATTCTGTTTATCGGATTTGAAAGTACCAATCCAGAGAATCTGACTAGCCTGAACGTCAATCGATGGAAGGCAACACAGTACCATGAATACACAAAATCTATTAATAGAATCCAAGAAAACGGGATTGGAATATACGGATCATTTATATTGGGTTTAGATTACGATGACTCCACGGTTTTTCAAAATACTATAAAGTTTATAAATGAGAATAATCTGTTGGGAGCGCAAATTACTATTCTTACACCTCTGCCCGGAAGCAGATTGCGAATGCGTCTGGAAAAAGAAAACAGGATCATATCCAATGATTGGCAGTTATACACCGGATGGAACGCGTTAATCAGGCACAAGAACCTGTCTCCTGAAGCGCTCGAAGATGGATTATTAGAAATCTACCACAACGTGTACAACCGGGATAACTACAGAAAACGTGCCGCCTATTTTCGGCGAATCTGCCAAAACCTCATAAATTAACAAAGACTCCTTGATCGCGACTACGGATTCATCTACCATTTACCTACCCTAGGAATCATCACTGACAGAACGACAAGGTAGCTGTTGGAGATAGATCTATGAATGAAAGCCCTCAAATTCAAACCAACCTAAGACAAGAATTCGAAAAAGAGAGTAAGCAAAAAGCCATAGGCGACACGAAAACCGGTACGGTTGCTGCAAGTATAGCTTTTCCGATTTATAGTGTTTTAGACTATTTTGTATATCCAGATCACCATTTTGAGTTTCTAATAATTCGTGCAGCGGTTATTCTCATTTGCATGTCTGTCTTTTGGCTGATGCATACAAAATTTGGAAAAACATATCCAAGAGAATTTGGTGTATTTGCCTATATTATATGTTGTTTATCGATCGTTCTAATGGTCCACAGGGTCGGTGGGTATCAAAGTCCTTACTATGCTGGTGTAAACCTTGTTTTGATCATATTTCTGGCAATTCTGCCAATGGATCTACGCAGAACAATTGTTATCTGTGTTGTTGCATACGCAGCATATATAATACCAATCGTTGCTTTCCAATCGATTGATAATCTGGCCATCTTTCTCAACAATAACTTCTTCTTTCTGTCTACGATCATTCTTGTTATTCTCAGTTCGCATTTTGCCACAAATCTTCGTTTCAAGGAGTTCAGCGCCCGCTACAGTCTGGCCCAAGCCAACGAAGAATTGAAAAAACTGGACATTCTCAAGTCCCAATTTTTCGCCAATGTAAGTCATGAGGTCAGAACCCCCCTTACGTCGGTCATCAGCCCCATCCAGAGTCTGTACCAGGGTGATATGGGAGAGTTGATGCCGGGACAGGCCAGACTGATCAGCCAGATGTACAGGAACAGCCTCAAGCTCCTGGATATGATCAACCAGATGCTCGATTTTTCCAAATTCGAAGCCGGAAAGATGGAGCTGCGGCTGGGTCCGGTTGATCTGGACGAAACAGTTCGGGATATCATAGCGGTGTTCGAGGATGTCACCGAGCGAAAAGGGATCAAGCTCCGCTACGTGCGGGAAGCAAATATCCGGCCGCTTTATCTCGACATCGACAAGCTCGAGCGCATCCTCATGAACCTGCTGCGCAATGCCATCAAGTTCACGGAGAGCGGCTCGATCACCTTACGAACCGGGAAAAAACAGGGATTCATCGTGATCGATGTGGAAGACACCGGTATCGGCATCCCCCGGGACCATCTGCCCCATATCTTCAAGAGATTCCAGCAGGTGGACACCTCCAGTACTCGGAGATACGAAGGAACGGGTCTGGGTTTGACGATAGTCAAAGAAGCAATCGATCTGATGAAGGGTTCGATCGAAGTTTTCAGTGAGGAGGGCAAGGGCACCCGCTTCGTGATTCACCTTCCGGATAATCTGGACAAGCTGGCTCCGGTCGCGTTCCTCGAACGAAGAATGGATGAGCGGCGCAAGTTGAGCCTTACTTTCGGAGGTGAGGAGCGTAGAAAATTGAAACGGCGCAAGGAGGATCTGGCGAAAGTTTCGGTGGATGATCTGGCGTTGATCGAGAGAGAACTGTATCCCCTCGAGCCGACAGAGGAACCCGACGAGGGGCAAACGATTCGCGGTGAAATGACTCACAACGTTCTGCTGGTCGAGGACAACACGGATCTGCGCAACTACATCAGTAAGATGCTGAAACACTTCGGGCACGGTGTTCTCACCGCTGAGGACGGACTGGACGGCTGGCATCGGGCTCGAAACGAGCTCCCGGACATCATCGTTTCCGATGTAATGATGCCGCGGATGGATGGCTTTGAGCTGGTGAGCAAGGTCAAATCGGAAGAGAATACCAAGCATATTCCAGTGATTCTCATCACCGCCAAACACGAGCTGGATGCCAAGATCGAAGGTTTAAAAACGGGAGCAGACGACTATCTATCCAAACCCGTGAATATTCGGGAGCTGGATGCCCGGATTAAAAATCTTCTGACTATGAGGAAGTTCCAACTCGCCCTTGCCCGCACCGAGGAGCTGAAGACTCGAATGGAGGAGCTGAGCATGAGCTTCTCCCAGTCCATCGAAATCCGGGATTTCGAGACAGCCAAGCATTCCCGGGACGTATTGGCCCTGGGAACGATGATCGCCGAGGAGATAGGGCTGGAAGTAGATCAGGTTCTCCGTGATTCTCTGCTGCTCCACGATATCGGAAAACTCGGTATCCCCGACCGGATTCTACTGAAAGAGTCCAGTCTCTCCGAGGAGGAATGGACGGTAATGAAGACCCACTCCGAACTCGGGGCAAATCTTCTGGGAAGTCATGAGTCGTACAAGGAGGTGAGCCGGATCGTGCTGGCCCATCAGGAGCATTTCGACGGGACGGGGTATCCGAACGGTCTGAAAGGCAAGGAGATACCCCTGAATGCCCGAATCATCGCCATTGCCGACGCGTATCACGCCATGACAAGTGACAGACCGTATCGGAAAGCCCTCTCGCCAGTTACTGCAGCCCGGGAGCTGCTGAACCACAGCGGGCACCAGTTTGATCCCACTCTGGTCAAGGCGTTCATAGATGGTCTCCTGAAAAAGCGGGAGATCAGCGAGAGCGACCTTCAAGCCGCCGAAATCGAGAAACGTTCATAACCTGCCGCTGCGCCTCAGCGGCCAGTAGCGGTACAGCACCCTTCCCAAAATCTGATCCCGCGGGATCGGTCCCCAGGAGCGGGAATCACTGGACCCCTGGCGGTTGTCTCCCAGCAGGAAGTACTGATCTTTTCCCAACGTCAGCGGGGGATGCTCACCGGAAAAGGGAAACTCTTTCGCCCACCCCTGCGGTAAAGACTCGAGGAGGACATCGTAGGACTCGGGAATCAACTCCTTCTCGGCGACAAAGGCGCTGCTGCCTTCCGGGCGAATATAGGCGGTAAATCCGGAAATCTGGATCGTGTCGCCCGGGACGGCCACGATCCTCTTGACCATATATGCGGGAACTCGTCTTCCCGATTCATCCCGGACCGCACTGCCTCGCTGGAAGGAGAAAAAGCGGATCAGAGGTTCTATGAGGGATAGCGGCACGCTCGGACGGCCGTACATCGGGGAGTGAATGACAACGATATCCCCTCGCGCGGGCTCCCGCACGGGTGGAAGCCTGGCCGAAAAAAAGAGAAATCTGGCTCCGTAGATCAGGGGGGACACGAAGATACGGTCCTTGGCCTTCAGAAGCGGTTCCATAGAGGAGGATTCCACCTGGAAGGTCGCCAGGAACATACTGGAGATGATGAGGTAGAGGATCAGAGTCAGGAGCAGCAGCTTCAGCAGTTTTCGCACGAGTCCCCGGCCCATACGGCCAGCGAAACCAGAGCTGTATCGTTCGTAGGTCGAATACATCAACGGAAGCCGCCGAGCCGGGTAATCGGCCAGTAGCGGAAAAGCGCCCGACCCAGCACTTTTTCCATGCGAACAGGCCCGAAGTAGCGGGCATCCCGGGAGTCATCCCGGTTATCCCCCATGGGAAAGATCCTGTCCTCGGGTACGTACCATCCCCGTTCGAGCAGGCGCCACTGGCTCTGAAAGAGGTGACTGTACGGTTTTAATGCGTAGAGAGTTTTGTATCGCCATTTTTCCACGGCAACGTTGTCGATCAGACTCTGTTGGTGCCAGGAAACGTTGCCGTCTTCACCTTTTGAAGTCCTAAAGTACCGATTGATCGCACTTTCCTGATCTTTGGTTGGATTCAAACCACTGTCCAGCAATGCCAGACCGATCCCGGCCTTTTCGAAGAACCCATATTCGGAGGGAGAGAACATTCTGCGGATTTCGTAGTTAAAACCCAGAGTCTCTTTGAGCTCTTGCTCCGGTATCCAATCCGCTTCTCCTGGGAGGAGGAACTCGACATTTCCCTGATTCAATCGCAGGCGGTCCCCGGGCATACCCACGGCCCGCTTGATCAGGAAGTGGTGCTTGGGATTGCCGAACTCGTCCCTGTCGATATCAACCAGGGAGAGGGTTACCATGTAGATCACCCGCTGCAGAATATCCATCATCGGACCGATCGGAATATAGGAGGGATTCTCGAAGATGATTATCTCCGCGCGGCGGGGCTTCCGTGGACTGGGCAGCTTCATCATGCCCGGAACCAGCTCGGGCCCGTAGATCAGTTTGTTTACGAAGATCCTATCTCCGATCTCCAGGGTGGAAACCATGGATTGCGAGGGAATCTGGTAGGCTTGGAGAAAGAACTGGTTGATCAGAAGCACGATGAGCACTGCTGACCCGATCGCTTCCAGCCAATCGAGAATCACATTTTTCTGTTTCTGGCGTTCTTTTTTTACCAGCCTCCGCCGTTTCCGCCAGGTGAGAAAGCGTTCGGTCGTACGCTGTACTTTTACACCCCAATCGTAAAAATCCACTATCCAGCTCTCCGATAGACAACTTGTAGAATCGGCACAGGTTCTCGTAATTAGTATCACGAATCCTCTCCGATTGACAAGGCAACTTGCCCCTCCTATAATTCTCCGAGCTATGGCTAAGAAGAAGCGGAAACCGATCAGACGAAAACCACATCCTCCAGATGCTCGAGAGGAGCGGAACGAAGTTGTTCTAAAGCCGTTTCTCGGTTTATCCCCGGGGCTCTATTTGACAATACTCTACGCCCTGTTGATTCTGTTCATTCTGTTCATGTTTCTCTTTTTCAAAGGCTTACGCGACAAAGGTGAGTACCTGCGAGTTACGACTTTTCCACCCGGCGCGTCCGTCAGAGTCGATGACCTGTATGTAGGCTCATCCCCCTGTGAGGTGCTTGTCAAACAGGGAAACCATACAGTTACGATCAGCAAACCCTACTTTGATTCAGTGGTCCTCGAGGACGTATTTCGAGGCCCGGTGTTCGGCACTCTTTTCGTGCGTCCTCGTCGTGTTCTGAATGTCGATTTAGTGCTCGCTGATCCGGAGGCTTTGGTTAGGGAAGGGATAGAGGATTTTGCTGCAAATCCTCACATTCCCGAAATTCTCGTGGAAACGGTCTGGGGCGGCAACAATTCTCCCTCTGGAATCAAAGATTTGTATTATTTTGTGGACAAAGCAAAGTATTTTATTACAAATTCTTTACAGCTGCACAGCTATTTGTATGCCCTGAGCTCGGTCGAGGCCAACACAGGAATCATGACCCCGACCAGTCTTATTTCAACTGTAAATAAAATAGTACAACTTAATCAAAAGTATGAGAATTTTCCTTTTTGGTTGGCCGTCGTGCTCCAGGATGAGGCAGCCCAACGCGTGGTGGACACCCCGTGGTTCACAGATGTACTGGCTGGCTACCGTACGCGCTACAATCAACTTCGAACGCAGGCTCGGATCGTCCAGCCGTCCACCGGCGGCAGTTCAATCATTGTTCAAGGATTGCGCTTCGTGAATGTTCCGGGGGGAGAGTTGCTTCAGGGAGATGGTGAAGACGGATTCGCCTCAGTGCAGCTCCCCCACCCCGTCTCTGTTCCCGCTTTTTTCATGAGCGAAAGCGAAGTGACGAACAGGGTATTTAAAACCTTTCTCGAGGAAAATCCCGAATGGGCTCTCGCGAACAAACCGTCACTTATCGAGCGGGGACTTGTGGATGAGCAGTATCTTTTAGACTGGCAGAACACGATAGACCAGCCGGATTGGGAAGAGCTGCCCG
>Ga0315537_1002163_pt1 | contig 15117 bp, 4 predicted proteins | sample SalMarSW160270MG_FD_203091 | JGI IMG/M metagenome (GOLD analysis project Ga0315537, IMG submission 203091) | Salt marsh sediment microbial communities from the Plum Island Ecosystem LTER, Massachusetts, United States - Salt Marsh Sediment SW1602-70 ... | reverse complement strand
ACCGCCGTTAACCTCGATTAATTCCACAGAGCTTAAACGACCCAACTCATCATATCCATACTGTGTATCGGTATTGTCCGTCCACGTGGCTAATCTTCTGTTCGTAATAAGGGAGTAATCGTAGTTGACTGTCCCCTGCGGAGAATCGACACTAAGAAGATTACCCTCAATGTCAAACTCATAATAAGTAGTGCCTTCGGCATCTATGGTCTGCGTCCTGCGGCCCAGATTATCATAATAATACTGCACGCTCTCTGCCGGGTCATTAGAATCGTAAGCGTCCTGGTCTTCATAATACTTTTTATATTCAAGACGGCCGTGTAAATCGTATTCATAGCCGGTAATCTGGCCCTTGAAATCCTTCGCATAGTAGAGCCGGCCAAGCTCATCGTATTCCCTGAATTCCTTCGCTTCATCCGGCATTTCACGCAACCTCTGGTTATGCAGCCAGTCATAAGCAAATTTGGTGCTGCGTGCGTCAGTATCAACTATAGTACTTTCTTGCACATAAATATTATCCCACTGCTCAATCAGGTTGCCGAACTCATCGTAAACATACTCATTCCGCGGGCTTACTGTTATAATACTGCCATTATGCGCAGGGCTTTCCATTTCATCTTCATACAAGGTCACCGCTGTAAGATGTCCCGCCGCATCGTACTCGTAAAACTTTATATCTTCAGCCGTCAACTGCTCGAGCGTTTTTTCAGTCTGCTTCGATTCCCACAGCTTGTTGCCTAACGAATCGTACTCTGTATAAAGATAAGTATTAGGGTCGCCCGGCTTTGCAGGCGGATATGTAGTTTTTATTACTCTGCCAAGTGCGTCATAAGTAAAGTACGTGGTGTTATCATTGGCATCAGTAATGCTCTTTCGCCTTGTTCCTTCATAAGTAGTTACTGTTTTATGTGTGCCGTTTAAAGTAAACGACTCAATTCGATATACATCAAATTCCGAATTATAAGTATGCGTAATATCATGTCCGCAGGGGTCGATTACCGCTATCTGTTTGCCCGCCTTGTCATTCACATAACTCGTAAGCTATTCATAATCCTAATATTAAATTATCAAAGAACATTCCTATTACTAATCTTATTTGAAATTACTGATTGTCGTTATGAGGCCCTCCTTCCTACCTTATTCTTTAATCCCGGTAACCAACTACATTTATAATATGCACTGAAAGACTTTCAGTCTACAAAGGTAAATTTTATTTGTGTTCCATTTGGTAAATTTTTGATCTGTCGTGCAAAGTCAGCTTTTAGGGATAAGCACTTCAATGCATCGTACCGAAATAAATTTTTCACATCATAATCACCTCCACATACAAATGGAATAATTGGACATAAATAAAATTTGCCAGTTAAAATCTCATCAGGATGAATCTTATGCCAATCTAATGCAAATTTAGCACCCGTATAATATAATATATCTTTTTTTATTATAGATAACCATTGGCTAAAAGTGTCGCAAAGATAAGTTAATTCTCCTGTTTCATTATTGAGCCAAAATAATCCATTCAAATCAAAAAGAAATTGATTACCAAATACATCTTCTGCAAAAGACCAAACTTCTTTAAGGAAATCACGATATTCGAATTTCCAAGTTGTGGGTTCATTCCACCATAAAATATTCTTTGCATCATTGTGTTGAGTTAGGCCAAAAACTCGCAGTGATCTCGAAAATGCATGAAATCCACCTTTACTCAGGACCTTCCTATAAACATCATCAACTCCAGGATATTTTTCAATTGTTGATAAGGCTAACTCAAGCTCGCTGGTATAATCAAATGTTACGTCCGCATTATGTAGTAGTTCGTCTATTAGCATCGTAACACCTAAAAAATCCGAAATTTTAATATTTTCATTACTTATATACTATGAATAATAAATTGTCCAATGTCAATCAGTTATTTCTATTTGAAATTTTGTACCATCTGGGTATGGTCTTAGTTTATTGCCAATCGTTGCTCCAGCAGCCCGATTCTGTGATGGTAACATGTATTTTACATCAGCACCTGCACCTCCTTCTTTTGTGATAGCGGGTGGCCATTCATCACGATCGAATCCACGTCGACGAGCTATGCCTCGAACGGAAGCTGTTCTTCTCATCGAGGAATCAGTTCTCTCCAATGTATAAGTCTTCTTGTCTGCGCTAATATTTCTTAATCTTTGTGCATATGCAGGATGTTGTGTTTTGGAAAAACCTATCTTTACTGGTTGACTAGAAGGGGTCTTGTGCCCCCAAGGTATAATTTTATCAAGCCGACTTAATTGTCTTGCAAACCAACTATTTTCTGCCCCCGCTGCAAATGTTGTACCACCCACAGCAATCATACTAAGAGTTACAAAAGTGTCTACTGAAACTAAGAATACGCCTAAATACATTCCTAAACTTACAATAGCAGCAGCAGTACCAACGATTAACAAATCAACGACAAATGCCGCCAAAACTGCCATAAGTAGTGCATTCCTAGTTCTCTCTACAAATGATTCTGCAGGTAAAAATAATCCTACAACTGCACCGATAATCGCTGCCGTAATTACTATATCGCAAAGTGCAAATTTTCCCGATGGATCAACTTTATTAACAGGATTGTTGTGACAGTATAGATATTTATGTAATGATTGAGGATCATGTAAGTTGCCGCTGAATGGATCAGTTCTGTTAAACAGGCCGTTAAGTGGATTGTAATATCTTGCACGCAGATAATAATTCTGCGCATCATTATCCCACCGCTCGCCTGAATATAAAAGATTAGTTGCAACCGGAGACGCCGATGTTGGATTTCCGCCTAACATTACGCCACAAGCGTCGTAGCCGAAAGTATCAACAATAGTCAAATCAGGTTCGATCAATTGTCTCGTTGAACCATGACCGTCATAAAGCAGATGCTCAATATTCGTTCCATCGGATTGCGTAATTACATCATCACTAATTGTATATGTAATTGTCTCAACGTTCTCTCCATCATCGGTAGTCTCCTCAAGTACTTGTGCGTATCCGGTGTGATTGTGACTATCTATCAAATAGTCAGTTACAATGGTGCTATCGACGATTTTCTGTACTCGAATGCCATCCGGATTGTATTTATATTCAGTAATAGTCTGCTGCTCAGTTAGAGGCTCGCCTTCCTCATCATAAGGCGTCGTGGTTACCTTCTCTAATCTGTTCTGCAAATTATAATCGTAAACAACCTCCTCGACCGTATAGCCGCTTGATGTCACCTTCGTTGTCTTGCTTGTTACTGAGCCGTTATCATCATAAGTATAATCAATCGTCGTATCACCTTCACTCCAGTGACGTGTATCAATCTCATCATAACTAATCGCCCCCTCAGCTAAGGACTCCAAAAAGCCCGGCGTCAATAACATCATATAACTAAGTAATACACACAAACAACGCTTAAATAGTGATAATCTCAAAACAGCCGGCTCATCTTCGGAATCGCTGTTACCCATCCTCCTATAAAATCGAATAATCACAGGTACAAAGAACACAACCGGCACAAGTATCAAAACCGCATAGAAGATATATTTCGCCCACACCGACGGCAGGCCCAGCCAGTATGCTGCAATCGAGCCGATATTCTTATTACTACCAGCAACTTTGTACTTATATCCCCCGCCCACCTGTGCATATGCATAGTAACGTCTGCCGTCCAGCTCCATCGCCCATACAGGCCCGACATGTACTTCAGTATCCAATCTATCTGTGTTGTCATTATAATCGTAAGTCGTCGTCAATGACGGCGACTGGCCGTTGACTGTAATCGTCCTCTGCAAACGGTTACCAACCAAATCATATACATATTCTGCAGCGTAGCCGTTACCCGATGAAGGCTCTTCATTATCGTAATTCCCTTCTTCTGTCAGACGATTCAAATTGTCGTAAGTATAAGTTATATAATGATTTTCAACCGAAGAGTTCGGCTGTTTTACCTGCTCGGTAACGGCCTTACGCATACCATCAGCTTTAACACTATAATCAAATGAAGAAAGTACCTGCTGTGAAGTGTCAAGATGTGAAATATTGGTTAAACGATTCAAAGAATCGTATTCGTAAACACTATTTACATCGTTTGGCAGAATCTGCAAATCCCTGCTACCTGATGCATTATAAAAGCTGGTCGTTACCTCAGCAGTAGTAAGCTCCTCTCCATCACGCTTGATTACGATAGTTTCCCAAAGCCTGCCTAATATATCGTATGTATATTCTACTCTCGTATTATCATTATCACTTGCTGCTAAAACATCATTTTGTAAATCCGCTGACGGTGAATAAGAGCGTGTTTCAATTTTATTGCCCGTTATATCACTATATTCGTATCTGACATATCCCTGCGGTGAATAAATGACTTGAACTATGCCTTCGGCGTCGTAGTAAAATTCCTGCTCAACTTCACTATCAACTATAACCTCTGTCTTTCTGCCTAAGTTGTCGTAAGTATATTGTATTACCTCGACAGGATTATCAGGATATTCAGATTCATTACTGTAATATTTTTCAGACTCAAGAAAACCTCTATCGTTATATGTGAACCCTGTCACCTGGCCTTTATAATCAGTTGACTTCGTAATCCTGCCTAATACATCATATTGCTGTGTCGCTGCTTTCGGCTGAGGCGATTGCTGTGACAATTCGTAATAGACATCCAACGTAACACGGTTCGGCTCACTAAGCCCGAACGGCTGATATTTAGCCGTCTATATTTAGTTGCCAAAGAGCTACTTTAAAAATTCATTAGTTTCTAAATCTTCAAAATATCTTTGCTATTTGTCTCTAAGCCCCATTCTGTAATCTCTATATTCCTTCCACTTCCGAAAACCTTTAACTAAATCCGGACCTACTTTAAACATTCCATCATCAGCACTGGGATCAAAGGCTCTAAGACCAAGATGCTCAATTATTTTTGCCACTACATAAACTGCTTTTTCATTACCTCTAACGTGAAAAGCAAAACCATAACATTCTTCATCATCGCCAATATTTACTTCAATTGAATAATCTGAGCTAACAATCTGTCCCCAAGAAGGATCAGAAAAATCAGCTTCTGGAACAACTTCTTTTATCTTGGAAATAATATCTGACCTTTTACCGATAGGCTTTCTTTCAAAATCCTCGTACTTTTGCAGGTCATGTATGGATTTTATCTCTTCCGGAATATTTTCAACAAATATGTCCCAGCTCATAACCTTTCCTTACTAAATAATCTAATTCAAAAACTAAAAGACTAATTCGTTTACATATTTCGTACAATCTAAATCAGCTAAAAGGCCTGCATTATGAAGCCTTTTTGTTACTTCGTCAGCGATCCTTGTATGATTTTCGTTTTCAACATTAAAAAGCTCCTGCGTAGTAATTATCACACAACCCTTTTCCTCAATTTTACGAACCTCCACACCCTCAGTCATATCAGGTATTGAATCAATAGGATATGGCAAATAAAGCAACCAGCTGGCAAAAGGTTCTCCTCCAAACTTAAGCGCCTGTTCCCTATGTTTGCTTGCTATAACTCCACCCCAAACAGGTTTAAATTCTTCCACAGCCCCTTCTAGAATTTTGAATAACTTTCCTACTTTTAATAAATCCACTAACTTTTCGTCCAATACAGGGTAAAATTCTATAAAAACGCTGTTAGCCGGGTTAGAAACTTTACAGCACGTTCCTTCATTAATATGAGTACTTATTGATTCATCTGGTAAAACTGCCCAATAAGTAAATCCAAGGTCTGGAAACCTTTTATTTTCTCTAATATCCTTTAATATGTCTTCGAAACTATAACCTATAGGTTTTCCTACAGGTCTTGAAATAGAGGTTCCTAACTTATGAAAGTTTGAAAATCTATGATCCACCTTCTTTAATCTTACAAGAAATCTCTCAATACATAATGCAAATTCCTCCTTGGTTACCCTTCTTTGACGCCACCAGACAACTAAGTAATATTTATCTATCATTTTTAACATCCTAAAAGATTATTTTGATGCTGGAACATGTATAACATCAAAATTATAATTATTCTCAACAAATAACCTACGACAGGCATCTGCTGCCTCTTTATCAGAGAACTCCCAAATAACTTTTAGACCATTTGCCGCACTTCTTTGGTCTCTAGCTTGTTTTAATATAACATCTTTAATAAAATCATAAAAATCACCAGTTCTTTTTTGAACAAGGCTTTTCCAGTTGCATTTACTTTCAGTTAAAACTCCATTTCTCCAACCGTCAAATCTTACACCATTATGATAATAATCCCAACCAAGCGGCTTTTTATTTCGAAAAGCCTGATATTTTGCTGCTGCTTTATTTGTATATTTAAATTTATACCAAGCGCCCGGTCCCTCTTTTTCCATAAACTCCCCACCTCTCGGACCTTTCGAAGACCTACCTCCTGACTTCTCACTCCTATCCAAAGCGTCACCCGCCCGAGCCATCATACTAACATAACCCCAAATGGCCGACACACTCATGCCCATTTTAGAATAACTAATAACATTCTGAACTACAGGGCCAGCCGTTTGAGCCACACCAGCTCCAGGACCGGAAAATGGTAAGGATAAAAATGCTGCATCAACTAATGCCCAGGCAAAAGCTTCTATGCTCTCTGCTTTATTCCCTTCCAGTGTTTCAAGTATTCCTCTTGTGAAATTCATGCTGAAAGAAGCTATGTTCATCGCTATTCCAACTGCGACTACTTTTTGCATAAGAGTATATTCTAAACCGAGCGGGTCAATTCCATTGATTGGATCAGCATGGCAGTACAAATATTTGTGCAAGGATATTGGATCCTGAGGGCTGCCGGGGTATGTATCAGAACTTATAAATAAACCGGTTTGCGGATTATAGTACCTTGCCCTCAAATAGTACAAATCGAGGTCGGAATCGTACATTTCACCAGTGTAATATAAACCATCAGCGGGTGTAAAACCTATAGCATTACCATAAGCATCATATCTATACGAGCTTAAAACTGAGCCGGAATAGTCAGCATCGTAACGTACAGAGCCATGGCCGTCATAAACAAAGTAAATTATCGAATTCGCAGATGCTCCAGTAGCGAGAGCAATTATGTCACTGCCTATGATGTAGCTTTCAACATTTGAGCCGTCATCCCGCTCTAAAACCTGTGTGAAACCGGTCTGATTAAATCTGTCAACAAGATAGCTTATACTCCCTAATCCGTTGACGGATTTACCGACACGATTGCCATAAGAATCATAAGTGTAGCTGACCGCAGAACCACCATAAGGTACAAACGAGCTTAATCTTCCCTGAAGATTATATTCAAATGCATCATACGGGTCGGTAATATTATCAGGATCTGCAGGAGGCAGGCCATAAACCTTTCGCCACAAACTGCCATTATCATCATATAGGTAACTTACTGTGTCGCCATTGCTGACCTCGGTTTCAAGCTGATCTAAATCATTGTAAGTATATTCTACACTATTTGCAGAACCGACAATGACGTTCTTATTCAGACGATTGCCCACAATGTCATAAATATACTCATCTGTAAAATCATTGCTGTCCGATATGTCATTGAATTGCTCCTGAGTTAATCTATTAATATTGTCATAGCTCCAGATGAATTCCGCAACAAGTTCATCAGAAGAATCATACTCTTCTATACTGCTGCGCATGCCGTCTGCGAAATGCTCATATTGATAACGACAGATTTGACCGCTGCTGTTTGTCCACGTAAGGCCCGTTAACCGGTTCAATGCATCATAAATATAATTTCCATCAATCCCATTCTCATATAATACACTTTTCAAAGAGCCTGCGGAATTATAGGTATAAATTGTCTGCTCGTCAAGTTCAGGCTCTCCTGCCGGATAACCTGCTCTTCTTTGTGTTATAACAAACTCGAGTCTGCCAAGTATGTCATATAAGTACTCTACCTCTGTGTTATCCGTCCAGGTTTGTATATTTCTATTCGTAATTTGATTATAATCATAATTTATAGTTCCTTCCGGCGATGAAATATTGGTTATATATCCCTCAGCATCATAGTCATAAGTAGTCGTCCCCCTGCTTTCAATAACATATTTAACTCTACCTATCCGATTATATCTGTATTCTATACGCTCATCCGGTGTCGCAGTATCCGCATCGGGCATAGGTTCAGTACCAGTATCAGGCCAAGGATCTGTAGCATAATAATCCTTAAACCGAAGTTGACCAGGAATTCCAAGAAAATCTTCTCCGTCATAATAATTAAACTGGTCATAGTAATAATGTAATACGACCTGACCCTTGAAATCTTTTTCCTTAATTATCCTGCCAAACTCATCATAATGTTTATATTCCTTACCGCCGTCCGGTAGCTCTCTACAACTCAGCTGATTGAGATGATTGTAAGTAAATTTGGTAGCTCGTTCTTTCGGGTCAATGATTTGCTCAAGATTTCCCAAATTATCATAATAATAATTATAAACCGGATTTGCAGGCTGGCCGCCATTTTCAGGGTCATTCACTTCCGGCATCACAACCGTTATCAGCCGCCCTGCCGCATCGTATTGATAGATTTTAATCTCATTATCAGGCACATCTTCAACATCTGAGTATATTACAGGATTCGACTCCCATACCTTTCTGCCGAGATAGTCATATCCGACGTGAGAGTAAGTAGGAACAGGATTTTCTCCGCTCTCGACAACCACCGAATTAGGATGAATCGTTTTTATGACTCTGTTTAAGGCATCATATTCGAAGCTGGTAGTAAAGCCTCGGTCGTCGGTAACGGATTTTCTGCGGTTGCCTTCATACTCCGTCGTCGAAATATAATCAAGCGTATCAATGTAACCATCCGTAAGAATTTCATTTAATTTTGTTTCGCTTATCTTATAAAATCCGGTCTCTGTGTCCTCTGTGTACTCTGTGGCTTTATCTAATCCATAATCATTCGCATCTGCGACAGCGATTTGCTTTCCTGCTGCATCATATTTATAGCCTGTCGGCTGCTCAAAACCCTCATCATCGAGCGTAATCGTCAAGACCACCCTGCCGGCGGAGTCGTAAATTGTTTTTTCGTAAGACAGCAATTCATCTTTTTGCCAATCGGTAGTCTTTTTGCCGACTACCTGTTTGTGAATATTTTTCACATCTTCAATAAATATCTCGACGTCGGAGAACCGCTGCGTCTCTATTACTCTGCCCTGTGAGTCGTAAATAGTATATGTGCCTGCCGGCAGGTTCGCATCGGCTGCGTCGTAAGGCCCGGCTGAGACAATGGCTCTACCTTCTTCATCATATAGCGTCCTGCTGATTGTCAGCGGCTGCTCTTGATAGATGTAAGAATCGTAATTTTCGTAGTTTCGCGTTTCGTCGAGATTGCCGGCCTGGTCGTATTCGTATTTCGTCAGCAGGCCGTTCTCATCGATTGAATAATCGACCTTACCTATCGAGTTATAGGCTGTCTCACTCAGTATCACACTATTGCAATCACACGGGTCATAGGGTTCTTCGTCATCAACGATTCGCCAGGTTCGTATGACCCTATTTTGGCCGTCATATTCATTAACGGTAAAGACATAGAGAATATTTTGCGGGTCATTGGGGTCGAGCCATTCGTACCAGCTTGCGGTTTGGTTACCTATTTCGTCGTATTTAAAGTAATTCGTCCAGACGGGCTGGACAGAAGCGTAATGAGGCTGGCTCACAGAATACGGCTGGTCGAGCGAGCCGCTCGCCGTTTCATTGTAATCATAGCTGGTAACAACATCGTAATCGGACGGCCCGCCGGCTGGGTCGTAATATTTAATAACCTCTGAGATATTGCTCGTATTATTGCAGTAAACGTATTCGGTTTTATCGACGACTGTTTCGTCTGCATCGAGAACCTTACTAAAGGCAAGCAGGTTCGAAGGCTCTTCCTGCTGGTTAAGAGTCAGGTTGCCCTCATAATCGCGATAATAGTATTGATTTTCAGTTATCGAGAATATTTCATATTCCAATTGCCAGTTGCTGGGATTGAAAGAAATGATTCTCTTATTTTCCTGCCGTGTAAGGTTGCCGTTTTCGTCATACTGATATTCGGTGACGTTATATTCAGGGTCGATTATTTTGGTTGCTCTGCCTTGCCAGTCGTATTGATAGTAAGTACTGTTGCCGGCTGAGTCCTCGATAATGCACGGTTTATCGGGATAGCCGTATGCATACACCTCGGCATCCTCATAGATAGTCTGGCCGTCATTATAGTTGAACGAATATTGCTCGTAGAAATACTTGGTGCAGCTTGCGTCCGGCCTGACTTCCAGCGTCACCCTGCCGCGTTCATCATAACCGTAAATAGTCGTATTTCCCAGCCGGTCGATTACCTCTTCTGTATGGTGAACATTTAAATCCTCGTAGCGGTCGTCATTGACATTATGTTTAATCTCTATTGTATTGCCTCTGGCGTCGATTGTCCCTGTGAGGCGGCCCTTATCGTCATAGACATACTGAATCGGGCTCAGGCCGCGTTCATCCTCGATATCTGTAACAAAATGGTCAACGGGGCTGCGTCTGTAATCTTCATAAACATAAGTTGTTATTTCATACTGCTCATCAACGGTATTAGCGTCTTTATTAACGAGTTTTTTGACGCTCCCGAGGTTGCCGTACATATCATATTCATATTTCAGGCTCGGCAGGTTTGGGTCGTCACCGGGTGCGATTATTTTCGTAATGAAATCGGGATGCCTGCTGTCGTCACGAACTATCTCAATGGATTTTGTGAAGTTTGGATTATCCGGCTCATAATCAGGATTTTCTGTTGCCTGATAATGCCTCACAAATTTTGTTCTGGGCTTCTCCCTGTCGGAATCATCGACATCGAAAACTATTTTATCTCCGGAAGGCATCGATATATATGAAAGATATGGCTTGCCGTACGATACGTAACTGTATAAAGGCCCCCATTGCACATCGCCATTTCCGTCAATATATTCCCCTGTTATATTATGCTCGGTTTCACCTCCACGGTCAATATAATACGTTGTCCCGTCATCCAGAGTGAGCTTATATCCGGATACTTCATACTTACTCAAATCTTCATAACCAGGGACATAAACCGTCATACCATTCCAGTACAGTACCCACATGTTATAACCTGTCACCTGATTACAAAGCAATCTCTCGTGAAACCTCTCAGGAATAAGTTGTGCAGTAACATTTTCCGGTGCGCTATATTTAAGCTCCCATCCACCTTCACCAAAAGAGTTAATTCCGCCTTCCAAGCTTGAAACAAAAGTGACACGCTGACCGTCAGGCAGTGTCAGCGTAACGTCACGGTCGTAATCGCCTCCTATACGATAAGTTACCCCGTCCTCGTCACTGCCTCGCCTCTCGTTAAGCTTGATATCCATATTTGCAAGCGTATAGGTCCAGCCGTAACCGAAATCGCCTTCTCTTTCCCTGCTAAAGCTGTCATAAGTACGCACCACACTGATTGGGATACCCGCGACGGGAATGACCATATCCTGCTGCGAAAACTTCAGATTACCAATCTTCAGGTTATTACTGACGGCAATTTCAGCGGTGTCTGTCCTGGTAAGGTCGAGGCAATTAACGATAAGCTCTAAAGTGTAAATGCCATTCGGAACAGTTGTAAAATCAAGCTCGCCCAATAAACCATAGCCGCTTCCGCTGCCGACATGACCTTTCCTGTAGCCCTGCTCATCCAGGCAGCCCGGTGTTATATTCTTATACAAACCTTCGCCTTCGAGAGTCACTTTACAGCGTACATCATTGTTAAATATTGGATGATAAGCCTTGACGTACAACTTGAACAATCCTTCGGTTATCGTTGTTTTTGCTGATGGTATCCCGTCCCCATCTTCGTAAACTTTAAGAATATCATTAATTTCAGCAACCAGTGAATCCGTCTGCATACCCAAAGCCACATCGAAGTAAACCGAAGCATATTCTTCATCCGCCTGCAGTTTAGCTTCGTATGTCCCATTATTTGGTGAGCCTAAATCATTCAAATCTACAGTTATGGGAAACTGGTTCTGGCCGCTGCTTGTATCGTAATCTGTGCCTATGATGTCGAATGTCCAGGAAGAAACTGACACAAAATTTGCATCGAATGTAAGAGTTTGTTCAGGTCTCGTTATGCTGTCAGGTGTTACAGTAAAATTATAAATTTCGCATATATTCGTAAAATCCAAAGTATCCGTTGCAAAATCACCCGACCGTTCATAGGCCTTAGCCGTTAAAGTATGTGGGCCTGTATCAATCGAATGCGTATTTATATTGTAATAAAGCTGTACCTTTTGCGGACTATCGTACGAGCCCCGCAGAACCTGAACATCGTAGGGCCTTAATCTCTGGCCGTCCATCTCAAGATAATACAATGCAAGGTGTTCGTCCTCTGCGGTTACATTAACTTTGAACTGCCCGCAATAATTACCTGAAACCGCCGGCTCCGTGCTTATATATACCGAGACCACAGACTCGTCATTAGGATCCAAATAATTGTTGACCGTTATTTCTACCGTGTCACTGCCGAGTTCCTCCTGTCCGTCATAAGCTGTCAAAGTGAGCTGATACGGCTCATCCAATGCCTCGATAAACATTACATCGGGATTTACAACATTCGCTGAAGGCTCGAAAAACACATTTGCTGCATTCGGCAACGCAACCCACTGATATGTCAAATCATCCGAAGCCGATTTAACGCGGGCATCAGACAAATACAAGGCTTCGAATGGTATAGTCTCTTTGGGCCTGCCCGCATACACAACCGGATTCTGAACATCGATTTTCACCGTCCCCGAGCCGTTTGCATCTGCGCTATCCGTAGCAGTCAGTGTTAACCAGTAGGCACGTTCACTACTAAACTCGACCGTCGGATGCAGATCGGCCGAAGAAGAATCGTCCCCCTCATCCGGAGGGTCAAAACTGACACAGTAGTCGGGACTACTCGTCCACAGATAAGAGGAAATTGTCCTGCCGTCCATACACCAGACTTTTGCCTTGTCAAGCGGCAAATCCTGCAACTTTCTGACAGTCGGATAACTGCCGGGGTCAACTATAGGCTTGTCCGAGACGACTATTATTTTGACACTATCGGCCCCGATGAAATCCTGGCCGTACTTGACCTCAACCTTGTAAACATATATACCCGCCTCATCGAACGTCGCCTTGGGTGATTGAATATTCGCATCGTTCAAATTTTCTGCCCGGTTCCATTCATAGCTCAAAACCGATGTATCCCCAACACCCGATACTAAAGCTGTTAAATCCACTGATACCTCATCATCTATCAAATACACACAGTGCTCATCTTTATATTTGTTTCCATCAACGACGACCTTCGCATCAACGATGTTTTGTGGGAAATTGACCTGAACCTGAACATAATCCTGCCCGACAACCAGGCCCTCGTTCAAAAGCTGGCAGGCTATCGTATATATTCCCGGCCGCCAAAATTTTGCTGTTGTACAAGGGTCTTCCGCATCACCAAAATCAACCGAATCAATCAATTCACTGTGCCTCGCTTCCATCAGCCATTGCACACCGTCACAGTCACCTTCTCCAATTTCGCTAATACCCAAAATCACATCCTCATCAACCAAAAAACTAATCTCATCAGGGCTGCTCACCGCATCAACATAAACCTCTCTTCCATCGAACGATTTTACGCTTACAGTCACCGTATCTATTCCGATGACATCACCAGCCTCATCTCTGACCTCGAATGCGAACGGATATTCACCGGCACTTGTAAATACTGCTGTCACCTGTTCAGCATCATTAACGTCATCAAGAAACCAGGCCTCGTCCGACGATGAATACCATTTAACGGTTGTATCACCCTGCGCTGATACTTCACCCGTAAGAGTTGCATACGCATAACCGTCCGATTTTATAGATACCTGCTCATTGGCATCCGCCTGGGCTGTCTGCGGCGAAAAATCAGCATCCGTTAGCATTACGAGTACAACGTCGCTGCCGACTTCGTTACTATTGGCATCGAAAACTAAAAATTCAAACCTATAAACACCTGCTTCAGGCTCACCATCATCGTTAATATCATTAAAATCGACCCTGGTATGCGTTAGATTCTCTGTATTTACATCGACCAGCTCATAGCTGCCGTCAAAAACCCATCCATAACAGCAGCCGTTACAATCGCCTTCGACCCAGCCGGTCAAAAACGCCTCATCCTGCGGCTTTGTAATCTGCACATCTTCTCCTGCATAAACAATACCTTTTGCAGGCGGGTTGACCTTAACGCTGACAACGTCAACGCCGGCAATATCACTTTCCTGTGAATCCTGCTCTCTTGTTACAAGGCCGATTCTGTAAAGCCCCGGCTCTGCAAAATCTGCAAAGCTCTGAAGCGACGATGATGTCACCTCATCGATTGTTACATACTCCTGCACATCTTTATCAACAAACCATTCGAAATACTCCGACACAGCACCTGCAATCGAGCCGTTCAGATAAGCCCGATTATCCGGCCAGGTTATCTCATAATCACAGCCTGCATCCGTAATAATACGCGGGTAATCTACCGTTATCCATATCTGCTCCTCACCGAGATAATTATCGTTCGAATCATACGCAACACCTTTTATCCTGTATATCCCCAGCCCGTTAGCAAATGTAACCTCGCTATTGTAGTCATCCAAGCTGTATGATTCTGTCGGATTAAAAATAGCTCCATCCGAACAATGCCAATCAATCTTGTCAGGTTCTTGGCCGGCAAAATTACCCGCCGTTATCGTCGCCGTCTGCCCGATTGCAGCCTCAGCCGGCTCGCTTGTTAGCGTCATACCCAGATTCACTCTCACCCTGACAAAGTCCGCTCCCAAAGACCCTTCATCGTCACGAGCTTCGAGCTTAAACAGATAATCACCCACCTCTGTGAACGTTAACGTGGGATTCAGTGCGCCCTGCTGCCCGTTAAAAGAAAATCCGTCGGTCTTGTTTATACAGGACCATTTAACCGTCAGATTGCTTATCGAGCTGTCTTTTACGATAACTGCTGCATCATTTATTCTTACTTCCGCATTGCCATCAATAACACAAATAGTTTCTTCTTTGTCCTCGCCTGCATATACCTGAACAGGCGAATATTCATCCGCACCGATATCGACCCTGCCCCTTATAATCCGCTGCTCA
>Ga0315537_1002160_pt1 | contig 15123 bp, 11 predicted proteins | sample SalMarSW160270MG_FD_203091 | JGI IMG/M metagenome (GOLD analysis project Ga0315537, IMG submission 203091) | Salt marsh sediment microbial communities from the Plum Island Ecosystem LTER, Massachusetts, United States - Salt Marsh Sediment SW1602-70 ... | reverse complement strand
ATGACCTTCATGGTAAATTACAATCAATATTCTCCGCGGTCTCAGCGTTCTCCGCTGTGAGCATTGCGATTAAAATTAACCGACGCAAACTCCCCGTGATATTTCTTCGCCGCTTCGTCGTACGCCTTCGCCGCCTCCTTCTCCGACCTGAAACACCCTAAGTATATTTTCTGCCGCCCCGCCCGTATCTCTGCGATAAACAGTCCGTCCGACTTCCTGCACATCACACCTTTGTATTTCGAGCTGCCCCGCCCTACTGGCCGACGGTTCCTGCTGTTCTGTGCCCGCGTCGCCAGGCGCAAATTCGCCTTGCGATTATCCAGCCCGTTATGGTTAATATGGTCAATCAAAACCTCTTTTCTCAAATGATAAGGTATTTTTTTCAATTCAGCTTTCATTATCACCCTGTGTATCATCTCGAACGACCTCTTTCCCGATACCGTTATGGAACGAATAGCATAATAGGTATTTCGGCTCTTCGTCGCCCGCCACCTCAGCCGCACCAATCGCTCGTAATCTTCCGGGTCCACGATTGCGTATTGACCCTGCGTAAGAGGTATGCGGCGAAAGGCGTAGCCGTAACGCAGCCTGCGACAAAAAAGCACAGGCCAAATCGCTAGGCTGCAGAGCCTTACCGGCACAGACAATGAAAACGAGATGTTTATTCTTCTCTTGCGCATTTGATTTTCTCCTCTGAAAAAAATGAGTGATGATTTGTGATGTGTCTTGACAGCTCCGACTCCGCATCAGAGCTACTCACCAATTAACCAATTAACCATTTAACCAGGACTGGAATCAGTGGCCCGACTTTTTCTTCTTTCCGGTTTTTCGCTATAAGTGTCTTGTTTGACTTGTCTTATGTGATATGTTTACTATATGTCCAACTACCCCGGTATTATACCATATTTTGAACAAAAGTCAAGGAAAAAACCCAATTTTTTTGCAAAAAAAACAAAAAATATCCGCCGTGAAGCCGGACAAAATCCTGAATCCGAAGCCCTGCTCCAAACGTTTTGGTCATTTGGACATTATGATTTCGGGTTTGTTTATGATTTAGGGTTTAGAGATTAGAATTTGGCCTGTGCCGTTACGGGTTACTGGCGTGAAGCGGTTAGTTAGATTAGAATGTTGTTTTGAGCGTATCCCGATAAACGGAATCGGGACCTACACTGCGCTTCGGCAGGACCTGATAAAAAAGAAAAGGTGAATTATGGCTATACCGCCCAGCACAGGCATTGAAGGTTTCGACGCCGTTGTAAACGGCCTTCGCAAAGGCGACAACATCGTCTGGCAGGTTGACAGCATCGAGGACTACCAGCACTACGTAACGCCCTACATTGACCGGGCCGTCGCAGAAGGCAGAAACATCATTTACATTCGGTTCGCCCAGCACGAACCGCTCGTAAAGGACAATCCGAATGTCAAGACCTGCCAACTGGTGCCGTCGAAGGGCTTCGAGTCATTCTCCAAACAGGTGCACAACATAATCTCCGAGCAGGGAAAAGACGCTTATTACCTTTTTGACTGCCTGAGCGATTTGCTTACCGCCTGGGCCACCGACCTGATGATAGGCAACTTCTTTATGATTACCTGCCCGTATCTTTACGAGCTCGACACCATCACTTACTTCGCCCTGCTGCGCGGCAAGCACTCCTTCAAGACCATCGCCCGCATTCGCGACACGACGCAGCTTCTGCTGGATGTTTACGACTTCGAGGGCGATTACTACATACACCCGTTAAAGGTTTTGAATCGTTACTCCCCCACGATGTTCCTGCCGCATCGAGAGCTTGACGGCAAGTTCAAACCGATTACAAGCAGTATCGACGCAACCAGAGTACTGTCCCGCATCTCTCAAAGCAGCCTTACCAGTCCCACGCGCGTTCTCGATTACTGGGACCGCCTGTTTATGAAGGCCGAGACCCTGCGAAAAAAACCGTCCCAGTCGAAACAGGTGAAAGAGAACGTCGATGACCTGTGCAGGCTGATGATAGGCAGGGACGGCAGAATGCTCGCACTGGCCGAGAAATATCTTACACTCGACGACCTGATAAACATAAAGAGCAGACTAATAGGCAGCGGTTATATCGGCGGAAAATCCGTCGGTATGCTCATCGCGCAGAAAATCCTCCAAGAGGATAAATCCTTTGACTGGGCAAATAAGCTCGAACCGCACGATTCCTTTTACGTCGGCTCCGACGTTTTTTACAGCTACATCGTCGAGAACGGCTGGTGGAAACTGCTGATGGAGCAGAAGACCAAAGAGGGCTATTTCGCAGTCGCGCCTCAAATGAAAGAGAACATCCTGCACGGCAAGTTCCCCGACGAAATCAGGGAGCGCTTCACTGAGATGATAGAATACTTCGGCCAGTCTCCCATCATTGTGCGTTCCAGCAGCCTGCTCGAAGATTCTTTTGGTAATGCGTTCGCGGGAAAGTACGAGAGCATATTTCTCGTCAATCAGGCCGACCCCGACAAGCGATACCTGATGTTCGAAGATACCGTCCGAAGAGTCTACGCAAGCACGATGAACGAAAATGCACTGACGTATCGTTTGCAGAGAGGCCTTGACCAGATGGACGAACAAATGGCGCTGCTCGTCCAGCGGGTTTCGGGTTCGTATCATCAAAATTTCTTCTTCCCGTATCTCGCCGGCGTCGGCATCTCACATAATACCTTCGTATGGGAGCCGGAGCTCGACCCGAAGGCCGGTATGCTCAGACTCGTCTTCGGCCTGGGGACCAGGGCCGTCGAACGTGTCGACGACGACTACCCGCAGATAGTTGCGCTCGATGAGCCTTTGAAGCGCCCGTATTCAAAAACACAGGACGTAATGCGATTCTCTCAGCACAAGGTCGATTTGTTAAAGCTTAATGACAACCGTCTTGGAACACTGGATGCATGGGACCTGCTAAAGGCCAATGCCGACATAAATACGGACCTCATCGCTTCGATTGACCTTGAGGCTCAAAGGCGAATGAAGGGGAGCGGCATACAGGGCGACGCATGGGTGCTTACATTCAGGAAGCTGCTGTCCGAGACCGAATTTGTCCCCACCATGCAGAGGATGCTCAAGACCCTCGAGAAAAATTACGAATATCCGGTCGATGTGGAATTTACCACTAATTTTACCGCCGACGGTCAGATGAAAATCAACCTCGTTCAGTGCAGACCCCTTCAGACAAAAGGCGTTGCGGTAAAGGTTAATATCCCTGAAAATATCCCGCGGCAAAAAACACTTTTCAAATCGCGCGGTCATACAATGGGCGGGAGCATTTCGTCGCCGTTAAGAAGACTTATCTGTGTTGACCCGCAGGCCTATCAGGATGCACCCCTCGACCAGAAGTACGATATCGCCAGGCTCGTTGGAAAGCTGAACAGGCAGATTGACGACAGGGAAATGATGCCGACCATTTTGCTCGGCCCGGGCAGATGGGGCACAACCACGCCCAGCCTCGGCGTTCCCGTCAGCTTCGCCGAGATTAACAACGTGCTGGTCCTTGCCGAAGTCGCTTACGAAGGCGGAAACCTGATGCCCGAGCTTTCATTCGGTACCCACTTCTTCCAGGACCTGGTCGAGACCGACATCTTTTATGTCGCCCTCTTTCCGGGAAAAGGTGAAGTCTTTTTCAACACCGAAATGCTGGACTGTCTGCCTAACAGCCTGCCCGAATTACTGCCGGACAGCGCAAAATATCAGGACATAGTAAAGGTCTACGACATGCAGGGTGAGCAGCTACAGATAATGTGCGATATGATGACCCAGCGAGTCGTATGTTTCTTTAGTTAAATGCTATTTTTAATCGCAGCTTCCTTCGACTGGCGATCAGGGCAGGTGACACTGATTAACACAGTATTCTTAGACACGGATTTACACAGGATTCACACGGATTTATTTTATATATCAAGAAGGACAAGAAGGGACGAATTTAACCGGTGGACAGAAAACGGAGGAAAGGAAATCAGAAAATCAGGACAACAGGCAGCGGGATATCAGGAAAACAGGATAACAGGAACAGGAACGTTGAACTTATAACATTAAACCTTCAACGTTGAACAGAGAAACAGATGGCCCCGCTTCGTCCCGATAAACGAAATCGGGACTTCGCAGAGGCAGGTAACGCGGATATAAAAGATTATAAAAAACTGAAGGTTGTCCATAGTTAAAACAAAAAATAGGTAAACGTCCCCGATTTATTCGAACGACTAACAACTTATTTAACCGCGGATTGCGCGGATTTACACGGATTTTTTCTCTACCACGAAGAAAAGAAAGATACGAAGGGATTAAAAGACTGAAAACGGAGGACTTACGAAAGAATAAAGACCATATTTGTATCCGCGGATTCCGGCTTCGTCCCGATAAACGAAATCTGGACTGCGACGTGACAGATTACATGGAGTTAAAAGATTATAAAAGAATTGTAAATTGTCTCGAATTATGCTAAAAAATAGGTAAACGTCCTAATTTATTATAGCCACAGAGAACACAGAGATTTTATATTTACTGACGACCAAAGGCTAACGACAAACGAGTAATTTAACCACGGATTAACGCGGATTTTTTTCTCTACCACGAAGAACACGAAAGGCACGAAGAAATACAAATAATTTCTAATCGCGGAGTTGATAGAGTATAAAATAATTGTAAATTGTCCCGAATTATGCTAAAAAAAATTAGGTAGACGTCCCTAATTTAATTGGCGTATATAACATGAAACATCAACAAGAAGATGAACACGATGAAAGAATGTTCAGCTGGACAGCAGCTGACGTTGAAGATTTTCTTGGCTTTGAACCTGGAACATTCGATCACATTCCACATTACGCAAGAGGAGAGGCACTTGCAGCACTCCTTCATGTTCGAGAAATGGAAGAAGAACACGTCTTTCGTCCAGGCCTCTATTATACGGTACTATCCGACCTGTGCCGATCTACCGAGGCTTCTCTCGTACTCGGAAACGAAATAAGCAAGAAACGTATTGAGACATTTATTCTCACGTGTGTAGATGCCCTTGGTCATATCGAAACAACAAATTATCACCTCTTCCTTCGTGAAATAGGCGATGCAGTGCTTATGCTTTTCTCATCTTTCGAAGACGCATATGGCTGGTGGGAAACTATGCACTCCTGGCTTGATGGCAGAGATGACATGTGGACTGCTGAGCTTGATCTTAATAGACAAAAAAGGAAGCAATTCAAACTTGAGGCTAAAACAATTATTCATGCAGGCGAAGTATCATACTCGGGCGGAAATATCCCCATATCAGCGGCAATTAATCAGGTTTTTAAGGTTGAGAAAAAATTCAAAGCAAATGAACTTGGGATAACACATCACGCTTTGGTATGTGCTCGTCCAGTTTTTAGATCTCTAAAGCTCCATCCACGTCTGAGAACAGCTATTAAACTTCCAGGCGACAAAAATCCTCTTGGAGTTTATTTAATAGATAATTACGAAAAGCGTCTTAGGGAGAAAAAACGTTATTATCGTCAACTTAAAGCAGAGCATAAAAAACACCAACAAGCGGCTTCAAAGGGACGGCCTAAAAGCCGCTGATTATCCACATCGTTGGAAGTATCGTAATTGAATCCTCGGAGGATATAGCATATCGCAGTACTTAATAGAGGAGAGTGAATGCATATGTATTGCAAGTTGTCCAGCAATATGCTAAAAAAGGGGTAAACGTTCTAATTTATTATAGAAAAATGTAGGGAATATTGGCGGTAAAAACATATATTAACATGTTATGCAGAGGAGGAAACATGTATGCAGAAATGTATTGATTGTGGGAAACCGATCAACTGATTTGGTAACAATTTTGGGTCACATCCCTCTGAGCTTAACGTTAATCTTAACTTTTTTTGAAAGGACAACATATGAATAAAAGCATCTTTACCCATATAGTCATCTCGATTTTGCTGGCCGGCAGCGCCTCTATCGTCCTGGCGGATGACTCGGCGGCGAGCGCAGAGGCTGCGAAGCAGCTGTTTCCTGCGCCTCTGAAGTGGAAGTCCACGGATATCCTGGTCAAGCCGGTCTCCGACGAAACGCACAAAATCGTGTCCATCAAAGATCCGACCATCGTTCGCTACAATGATATCTGGCATATCTACGCGACCGCGTATTCGACATCGGCCAAAACCTGGAGCATGGTATATCTGAATTTCAAGGACTGGGCTGATGCCCCTAAAGCCAAGCTGACTTATATCGATGTCAATCCGAAATTGAGAGGGTATCATTGTGCGCCGCACGTCTTTTATTTCACACCACACAAAAAATGGTACTTTATTTTCCAGTCACAGCAGCCCCAGTACTGTACGACCGATGATATTTCCAAGCCGGAAACCTGGACAGCACCTCAGGACTTCTTTGAGGGTAAGCCAAGCGGTGCTCCGCAGCTGTGGATCGACTACCACGTTATCTGCGACGACACGCACGCGTATCTGTTCTTCACCGGCGACAACGGTCGATTCTATCGCAGCCGGACCACGATCGAGGACTTCCCCAAGGGCATGAGCAATCCCGAGATTGCCATCCAGGACAATCGAAACAACCTTTTTGAGGGGAGCATTACCTACAAGATCAAGGGTTCCGAGTCCTATCTGACCCTGATCGAGGCCCTGAGCCCGGCACGTTACTATCGCGCCTGGATCTCTGATAGTCTCGATGGAGAATGGACACCTGTGCCGGGTGCCGATACATGGGAGACGCCTTTCGCAGGAATCAATAACGTCACCTTTGAAGACGGCGTGGAGGCCTGGACAAGAGACATCAGCCACGGAGAGCTCATTCGCGACGGATATGACGAAACCATGACTATCGACCTCAATAACCTTCAGTTCCTGTACCAGGGTCGTGACCCACAAAGTGGTGGAAATTACAGCCTGTTGCCCTATCGGCTGGGTCTGCTGACATTAGACCGGTCTGACAAGCCCTCATCTGACGCCGCCGCTCCCCATCAGGGGTCCTTAGGACAGACACCGGCGACGCCCCAGTAAAAGGGTGGTATCATGATCGTGGCCAAACTTGAAAAACCCAAAAGCACTAAGCAACCAGAACACGGTGGACAGAAAACGGAATAACGAATATCGAATTTCGAATGTAGAATGTAGAATCAAAAAAAAGAGGATATCAGAGAAGCCTTCGGCTTATACAGGGCTGGCCCTTCTACGTTTCCGTCTTCGCTACGCTTCGCCGAGACAAGTCGCTACGAAGGGCAAGGAACGGATTGAAACTACAGAGCAAAAGATGAAAAGTATAATGTCCTTTTTTTTCTCAGTGGTATAGAGGATTGGAGTTACCGTAGTTCGCTGCCAAAACTGCAAAGTCTTCCATGTTCACCTGCCCGTCACCAGTTGCATCAGCGACGGTATTGCTTTGCAGCCAGTTTGACGCCAGAATATCGAGGTCATTGTAATCGACCGCATAGTCAAGATTAAAATCGACCATCAACGGCAATTCGAAAGCCAAACCGTAACTGCGACCGCTGCCGGTCATACTTTTGCTGACTATAACTTCATATCTGCCGTCCTGGTACAGCGGCCAATCCACCTTCTCCAGATTATTGAGCCCTTCCGATTCTGCAAACAGCGAAATACCATAGGGGTCTTTAATTTCCAAATCGAAATTCCACATCGGCGACTCTGCTTCGTATTCACCGCCGCTTTTCGAAACCTTGCGGTTCCATGTAACTGTTAATATCAGCCGCTGTCCTTTATTACAGTGAATGTAAAAATGATGCTCCTGCGAAAACAAATTAGCCATCGTCTCATAAGCCCATCCCCTTTGCGTCGTGATTTCAGCACCGGGACTGATACGCTCTGAGCTTAACAACTTATATGCCCGCAGCGCGTCGATTCGGCCGTAACCTCTTTCTGAATGCCATACATTATCAGGCTCAGTGGGATACGTCGAAGCGCCCGATTTTGCCTCGATATTCGGATAGGCCGAGTTGACGATTACAGCCTTTATGACCTCCTTTTTTCCGTCGCGGGTCTCCGGCGTCTGGTCGGCGTAACCCAAAAGCAGAGCCGCCAGGCCCGCTGTATGAGGCACCGAAAGACTGGTTTGGCCGGTATTCCAGGGCGGAACGGCCCATATGTTCGGCTCGTAGGGTACCGTCTGCATACTGCTCGGCGCGACCACATCGGGCTTTCGTCTTTCATCTGAAGTAGGTCCGCTGCCGCTTACGCTGCCTACTTTGTCATAAATATCATTACCGTCTGTGATTAACCCTCCGGTAGTTATCCCGTTATATGCATCGCCGAATACCTCGATAGTGCTGCCGCCGTTGCCTGCGGGAATAGCAAAGACCACGTCCTTTTCGTAAGCGTAATAATCATACATTAGTGTCCAGTATGACTGGCCGTTAGGGTCGCCGCCTAATGCGAACCCGGTCATTATTACCCGGCAGCCCTGAACATCTATCAGGTTTGTAAGAGCATTCTCAAGCTCAATATTATTAATGCCGTTGGAATTGTCGGCAACCCTCGCACAGTGGACTTCGGCTTCAGGTGCTACGCCGACGTCTTCAGGATTCGAAAGACCGCCTCCGCTTATTGCGGCACCGGCCATCCACGTATCATGGTCCAGCGGCTGAATACCGTCGCCCGAAAAGTCGTTGTTGTCAGCCCGTCCGTCGAAAAATGCTTCGTGGTTTTTATAGACGTTCCTGGCGGATATCAGTCCTATTTTTACTCCCGCCCCCGTCTGGCCGAGTTCATGCACTGCCTGAGCGTTTGAGCCGCCCGGCCCTGTAGATTCAGCAAGACCGTAAGCCCTTGTCCCCGCTAAGGCAAGAACCGCGCTGCACAATAATCCTGATAAAAGCAGCCTTTTCACGCCCGCCTCCTAAGCCGGTCCTATAAAGAAACTATTATACCAAACCCCCCGCTGTTTTTCTAAAGAAAAACAAATTGACAGTCGGATCGGTTCAAATTGTTGAGGCTGCTATTGCTGCATATCCTGCCGCAGCCACTGTACGAATCTTGCCAGTCCTTCCGTGATGTGTGTGCCCGGCTTATACCCCAGTTCTTTACCGGCCTTGCTAACGTCGGCATACGTTCTTTCGACGTCGCCCGGCTGCTTGGGCAGATACTCTTTCTGTGCCTTTTTACCGAGAGCTTTTTCGATGTGCTCGATAAGTTCACCCAGTTTTATCGGCTCAGACTCGCCGAGGTTGTAGATATTATATCCGGCGCATTTATCGATTGCCGCTGTTGTGCCGGCGATTATGTCGTCGATGTATGTGAAGTCCCGCATCATGCTTCCGTCGCCATAGACCGGTATCGATTTACCCTGCTCTATCAGCCGGGCAAATTTATATATCGCCAGATCCGGCCGCTGCCTCGGCCCGTAAACCGTAAAGAATCTCAGGCACGTCATATCAATCCCGTACAGGCTGTGGTAGGTATGGCAAATCAGCTCACACGCTTTCTTCGTTGCGGCATAAGGCGAAATTGGAAAATCCACGTTATCCTCTTCGGAAAAAGGGACTTTTTTATTGTTGCCGTACACGCTCGAGCTCGACCCGAAGATGAACTTCCTGACATCATATTGCCGTGCCGCTTCGAGCATAGCAACTGTTCCGCTGATATTCACATCAGTGTAGAGCATCGGGTTCTCGATGGAAGGCCGAACACCGGCCCTTGCTGCGAGATGTACAATAACATCGATTCCCTGCCCAGCGACCTCGTTCATTGCTGCACTGTCTCTGATGTCGGCTTCTACCAGCCCGAAATTATCATGAGCAAGGCAGCTCTCGATATTTTGCCACTTGACCTTAGGCTCATAAAAGTCGTCGAAATTATCTACGCCGACAACCAGCCACCCGTCAGCCAGCAGCCTTTCACAGAGATGTGAACCGATAAAGCCCGCTGCGCCCGTCACTAATGCCTTCATTGCACGATAACCCTGTTCAAATACCTTCTGTCTATGCACAGTAAACGATAACAGCTCCAATCAGCATAACGATAACGGCTACTAATCTCACTGTCGTTAGATTCCTCTCCTGCCACCATTGAAGTATCGCATTATACATCTGGTGTTTTACAATCAGCCCGGCAACTCCCGTAATCAGCAGCAGTATTCCGAAGCTCACAATTACACCCCTGACGCGGCACTGCATCGCGCCGAGCAGAAAAACAACAGCCAGAGCGATTCTCAGAACCGAAAGCGTGTACATCCAAAATGTATTATTGAAAAACCGCACAATCGGCCCCAGCAGTTCAGGCCGAAGTAAAAACAAAATACCTTCGACTACTATCAGCCAGCCGATTATGAAAACCGCGGTACGCATACAGTCTCCGCATCTAACCGCAAATTAAAACTAACCAGGGGATACTGTTTTTCTGCCTACACAGTGATAAGTGAAACCTGCTCTGCTAACATACTCAGGCTCATACAGGTTTCTGCCGTCGAATATCACTGGTTTCTTGAGCCTCGCCTTTATAGCTTCAAAATCCGGATTTCGAAATTCCTGCCAATCCGTCAGTATTACCAGCGCGTCGGCCCCGTCCAGTGCATCGTAGCCATTATCAAAAGTTTCAATTGCCCCTGCCGGCGCCTGCCTTGCCGCTGTCGCAGCCTCAGGGTCATAGGCCCTGACTTTTATTCCGGCTTTCACGAACCGCTCGACGCAGTAAATCGCCGGGGACTCACGTATATCGTCGGTCTTGGCCTTGAATGCTAAACCCCACACTCCTAAAGTCGTCTGCTTTTCGTTGCCTGCAAAATATTTCAGAACCTTCTCTGCAAATCTTGCCTGCTGTTCGGCATTTGCCTGCTGCGACGCCGCAGCGATTTGCATTTGCAGCCCATTCTCTTTACCGGTATGAATCAGGGCCCGAACGTCCTTCGGAAAACAGCTGCCCCCGTAGCCGACTCCGGCAAACAGGAAGCTGCGGCCTATTCGACCGTCACTGCCGATGCCCTGGCGAACCATTTCAATATCCGCCCCAACCTTCTCACACAAGGCGCTTAGCTCGTTCATAAATGATATTCGCGTCGCCAGCATCGTGTTGGCTGCGTACTTTGTCATCTCCGCCGATGCCGGGTCCATGAAAATAATCCTGTTACCCTTACGCATAAACGGATTGCATATTTGCTTCATAATCTCGCGGACCTGCGGGCTGTCACAGCCGATGATAATCCTGTCAGGCCGCAGAAAATCTTCCACCGCCGCGCCTTCCTTGAGAAACTCGGGGTTGCTCACGTAATCAAAAGGTACGTTTGTCTTCGACTTGATAAGCTCGGTCGCCTTTTTATATGTCCCTACCGGAACCGTGCTTTTTGTTATGATGATTCGATAATCCGTCATAAGTTCCGCAATACCCTGTGAAACCGACAGGACAGCCGATATGTCCGCCGAGCCGTCCGGCGCCGAAGGCGTCCCTACTGCGAGATATATCAGCAGTGACTCTTCGACTGCTTCTTTAAGTTCGGTGGTAAAGTGCAGCCTTTTGGCCTTCTCGTTGTGCTGCACCATTTCCATCAGACCCGGTTCGTATATCGGTATGCGTCCGTTCTTCAATTGTTCTATTTTATCGCTGTTGTTGTCTACACAGATGATGCGATTACCCGCCTCTGCCAGGCAGCTTGCCGTAACCAGGCCGACGTAACCGATTCCAACTACACTGATATTCATGTGTGCGACTCCCGTTTTGCTTCTTGAATTATTCTATAATTTCTATCGAATCCGAATCCACCTCGACACTGGCCGCCTGTCCGAGCATATCCACCTTCAGTATCAGGCGTGCGCCGCTCTGGCTCTGCTGCACCACACCCTCGATGTCACGCAGCGGGCCAGCGGTCACCCGGCAGAGCTGGCCCTTCTTGATGTATTTATGCCTTTGCAGGACGGCCCCGGTTTGCAGCGCACGTTCAATTGCGGAAAGCTCTGTTACTAACTGCTGCGGGTCTTTCACCTCTATAAGAGAAGCTACTCGATTGGTCTTAAGTACTTCCACGCGCTGCTGCTCGTTGCCGCAGAAGAACAGATAGCCGCTGAACAGCGGTAGTAGAGATTTTATCCTCCTGCCGCGAATGTGCCGCACCTTCCATGTCATCGGCAGGAAATAGCTTACCTCCCGGCCGATCAAATCGTGTGCCAGCGCCTTCTCGTTTCGGCTCTTGGTATGTGCCACCCACCACTGTCCTACAAGCTCATTTAACGACTTGCCTTCAGGCCAGACAAACGGCGGATTTTCACTTACCTTAAGCAACTCTGACTCCCGAACTTACGCTTTGACAATCCTGCTCCTGCCTGACCGGACTGTCGCCGTTGCATTTCGCGTATCAACCACCAGCTTCGAATGCCTGACAATCCAGGCGTAGTCATAATCGCTGTGGTCCGTCGAAATCAATACGCAGTCATAACCCGAAAGCATTTTTGCCGATAACTTTTTACTGGCCATTTTCAAATTGTGTTGCCGCTGGCGATGCGTTCTCGGTATATACGGGTCGTTATAATCTACCCGGGCTCCTTTTTCCCGAAGCAATTCTATCAGCTCGATTGACGGCGACTCACGCAGGTCGTCGATGTCCTTTTTATACGCCAGCCCCAATACCAGCACCTTCGAGCCCTTCAGGCTCTTTTTATGATGATTCAATGCCTCCATCACTTTGGAAACTACATAGTGAGGCATACTCGTATTCACTTCACCGGCCAGCTCGATAAACCGGGTCGGCATCCCGTATTGCCGGGCCTTCCACGTCAGGTAGAACGGGTCGATAGGAATGCAGTGCCCGCCGAGACCCGGCCCCGGATAAAACGGACTAAAACCGAACGGCTTGGTGCTCGCCGCCCTGATAACCTCCCAAACGTCGATACCCATGCGGTCGAAAACCATTTTTAATTCGTTGACCATCGCGATATTGATGCACCGGTAAACATTTTCGACAATCTTACAGGCTTCAGCCGCTTCGAGACTCGATACCGGAACCATTTTTTCTATTGCGTGGGCATACAACTGCCGGGCCAGGTCACGGCATTTATTTGTGTACCCGCCGACTATCTTTGGAATCGTCCGTGTAGTGAAGTTTTTGTTACCGGGGTCTTCGCGCTCCGGAGAATACGCAAGATAAAAATCTTTTCCCGCTTTAAGACCGCTGCTCTCGAGTATGGGCGCCACCAGCTCACGTGTCGTACCCGGATATGTCGTGCTCTCAAATGAAACAAGCTGGCCTTTCCTCAGGTATCTGGCGATAGTCTGACTGCTTGCCACAATGTACTGCATATCCGGCTCGCGATTGGCCGTCAGCGGCGTCGGAACACAAACCAGTATCGCATCGACCGTCCGCAGCCGACTCATGTCGACAGTCGCCTTAAACAGGCCCGATGACACTATCTTTTTAACCTGCGAGTGGGGAATATGCTTGATGATACTCCGGCCGGAATTCAGAACCCGGACCTTCTTCGGGTCTATATCAAAACCTTTGACGGACAAGCCCGCCGAGGCAAATTCCCTCACAAGCGGAAGCCCCACGTAGCCCAGCCCTAAAACGCCTACTACTGCCTTTTTGTTTTTGATGCATTGTTGCAGCCCTGCCATATGTCAGATTTTCTCCAATAACGCCCTGCTGTGTAATGCGATAACCCGGCCCCTTTCACCGTCGCCGAGTCATTTCCTTAAGATACTTATAGACCATTAAGTCTATGGCCTAACTTGCCGAATGTCAAACAATTACGATTGTCCGGCCGGATATTTGCTGTTGACCAAACCCGATAATAACGCTATCATTCTTTTTTCGGCAGTAGTGGTAATTGAGCACAAATATTATAATTTGAGCTTTCCGGAATGACCAAAAAAAGAACCTCACCAGGCAAGAGTTTCAATATACTTTTCACATGCATTGGGCGGCGGGTTTCTCTGCTGAACTCCTTCAGGGCCGCTGCCAAATCGCTCAAAATTAAGTCCGAGATATTCGGCACAGAAACCACAAGCCTGAGCTCTGCTTTGCGGCTGTGCGATGATTTCTTCATTGTCAAAGCTGTTACCTCCAGACATTATATCACGCAGTTACTTTCTATCGTTAAATTAGATCGAATAAAACTACTTGTGCCGACGGTTGATTTGGACCTGAAGATTCTTGCGGTAAACAGGGAGAGATTCGCAAAACTCGGCTGCCAGGTTCTCGTCTCATCGCCCAACGTCATTGACATCTGTCAGGACAAACGCAAGACTTACCGGTTCCTCGTTAAAAACGGCTTCGACACGCCGCTCACTGTAAGCCCGAAAATAGCGTTGTCCAGCCGCCCTTTCAAAGGTCCATATTATATGAAGCCCTGGGACGGTTACGCCGCACGCGGAAACGCCGTCATCAAAAACCGCACAGACCTGAAATTCTATGCCAAAAGAATACCTAACCCTATCTGCCAGGAACTTCTCTGCGGGGACGAAATAACGTGTGATGCTTACGTCGATTTCGATATGAGCGTGCGATGCATCGTACCGCGAAAAAGGCTGGAAATACGCGCCGGTGAAGTCAGCAAAGCCCGGATTGTTAAAAACACACAGGTCATGAAGCTTGCAAAAAGCCTCGTCGAAAAGCTCGGTGCCGGGCCCGGCATAATTACAATACAACTGTTTTATACAAAAGACCATAAAATCAAATTCGTTGAAGTCAACCCCCGCTTCGGTGGAGGCATACCGCTGTCAATCAAAGCCGGCGCTAACTTCCCAAAATGGATATTGCAGCAGCTGACAGGCTGCAAACCACAGATACCTTTCGATGGTTTCAGGGACGGACTGACAATGCTCCGCTATGACGCTGAAGTATGGATTTGAGCTTTAACGGCAGGGACGTAAATGTTAATCGAGTTGAATATAATTGGACTGCAAAGGCCCGTAACATGGGTTTTGGAGTTCTGGCCCGTTTTGGCCGGCTCTTTTCTCGCGGCTTTGGCTGCAACTGCACTCTGTAAAAAAATTGCCGTCAAGTTCGGCATCGTCGATAAGCCTGACAACACCGTCAAGACACATAAGGAACCCATCGCTTACCTCGGTGGTATTGGGATGCTCGTCGGCCTTACCGTAGGTGTTATGACCGGCCTTGCCGTATTTAAAGGGGAACAGTTCAGCCGGGTTTTTAAATGGTTGATTGCAATTCTTGCCGGGGGGGGC
>Ga0315537_1002159_pt1 | contig 15130 bp, 13 predicted proteins | sample SalMarSW160270MG_FD_203091 | JGI IMG/M metagenome (GOLD analysis project Ga0315537, IMG submission 203091) | Salt marsh sediment microbial communities from the Plum Island Ecosystem LTER, Massachusetts, United States - Salt Marsh Sediment SW1602-70 ... | reverse complement strand
TTCAGGGGTGACTACCCGTTCACATCCGCGGCAGTATCCACGTTCTGTGATTTCGAACTTGGCGCCGCAGGCATCGCACCTGCGCGCGTCTCCGTTCATGTCGGAGGCACATAGTGGACAGGTTCTGGTCCGTGTCATTCCACCCTGCACGGCGCGCTCCTTGCAGGCTCGACGGTGGCTCGTTCCCTTGCCATCGGCAAAACGGGAGCTTCTTTTGAGTCAACTCGCGGATTCCGGGCTGCAAAATGTCTCTTATGCGGCGCAGGTTCCGGGATCCGTAGGGGATTCCAGTTGTGCCTCTAGCGCCAAGAGACCCGGCTCTTCGATCCGGTGCAGCCGGAGTGGAGGGCGATGGCGGCGCCCAGGGCGAGGAGGGCGGATAGGAAGAGGCCGTAGCGCGGCTCAAAATCCCACGGAATCCCTGCTCCCGCCGTGTCGATCGGGAACGCGAAGAACGACACGAGGTTGGCCAGCGGCGGCGCGGCGGCCAGCCAGCCCAGGGTGCGGACGAAGTGGGCCGCGGAGGGTCGAATCGCCGTTGTCGCCGGCTGGGGGATCAGCGGGGAGTACAGCAGGGTGAGGCCGGCGCCGGCGAGGAGGAGGCCTGCGGCCATGCAGGTGAGCCCGCTGAAGAAGGGGCTGAACCCGTCCCGGGAGAAGTTCCAGACGCCGAGAAGGAACCGGCCGTTGTCGGCCAGCTCGGATGTCACCCGCCAGCCGGAGAAGTCATTTCCCGGAACCGGGATCCCGAACCACGGCGTGAAGACCGCGAGCACGACACCGGCCCCGGCAAGCATGGCGATGATCGCGGAAGTCCGGACGCGGGCATCGGGGCTGGCGACGGCAGTCCCTTCGGCCACTCGCGGGAGGCGCATCGCAGCGGTTCGATGTGGGGCGGCCGGACGGCCGGCGACGGGCGGCTTGAAGTAGTCGGGGAACTCCTCCTCGGCGTTCGGCTCCGCCGGCTCGGATGCCTGCGTTGCCGGCTGCCGGCTCGGTGCCGGCATGTGCGGGTAGCCGGCGCGGGCGGCCTCGAAGGCGACCTTCGTGGCCTGCGCCGCCTTCATGGCGCGTGCCGCCTCGGTACTCCGGCTGCGGGTGCCGGGCACGGCCAGGCTGGTGCCGCATTCGGGGCATCGCCCCGGTTCCGTAGGCTGGACTCGCCGGTCGCAGAGGCGGCAGTAGCCCGGTTCTATCAGATCGGCCGCAAGGTGGGACCCGGAGTGTGTCTCAGTGTGGCCTTCGGCCGCGGGCGCGGAATCCCCGAACCGGGGCGCATCATCCTGCACGAACACCTCCCAAGAGCCGACGCCGGTTGGCTCGAACAATGGTTTCGGCAGAAAGGGCTTCGGCGTTGAGCGCAAAGGATCGGCCGGACGCCCGGCGACGGGAAAACACGCGGAGGCCGGCCCGGCCTACGCCGCGGGTTGGGTGGGCTCGATGCCTCCGTCCTTGAAGGTCTTCTCGACGATGGCGGGCTGCTTGGGCCAGACCTCCACCACCTTGCCGTTCGGACCGAAACGCCACACGTGTTGTACGTGCTCGCTGTGCATCTCACCGGTCTCCGGGTCGGGCACCCGCAGGTGTAGACGGAAGTAGACGTCGTCGTCTTCTTCGGTGATTATGAAGGGCAGCCCGAAACCTCCGGCCTCGCGGATCCGGGCGGCGGTTTTGAGAACGGCGTCGCGGCCCGCCGTCCTGTGCTCGCCCAGGTGACAGACGAGGTTCTCGTCGAACAGCATGTCGACGTTCTCTTCGACGGTTCCCTCGTGGAGCTGGTACTGGCGTTGGTAGTACTCGCTTATCTTGTCTGCGTTGCAGCCCATGGCGGTTCCCCATACGGCGGCGGTGTAAGCCGTATTGTGAGCCACGTTACCGGTCCGGCTTTCCCGGACTGCGTTTTTCCCGCTCTCGAAGCGTCGACTTCGCCTTCTGGGCGCCAAACCGCGATAATGTCGCTCCCGCAGATCTCTGAGGAGCCCTCCCATGGAACAGGTGAGCTTGCGCGCCGAGGTCGGGCGCCAATCCGGCACTCGGCCCTCCCGGCAGCTTCGCCGAGCCGGGCGCGTGCCCGGCGTCGTATACGGCCGCGGCCTCGAGGCTCTTTCCGTCGATGTCGATCGGCACGAGCTGTATTCGGTTTTGCACACCGGGGCCGGGCTCAATGCTCTCATCAGCCTTCAGGTGGACAAGGACGAGTACCTCACCGTCGCCCGCGAGATCCAGAGGCACCCGGTGCGAGGTGAGATCATCCATCTCGACTTCATCCAGATCTCGCTCGACGAGGCTATCGAGGCCGAAGTCCACGTCGAATTCACCGGTGTTCCCATCGGCGTGCGGGAAGAGGGCGGCATCGTGGAGACGGTGGCCTCGAGCGTGACCGTGTCGGCGCTGCCCGCCGACATCCCGACGTCTCTCGCACTCGACATCTCCGGTCTTGGTATCGGTGACTCGCTCAAGGTGTCCGATCTTCCCGAGGTGGAGAAGGTCACCGTGGTCAGCGATCCGGAGATGACGCTGGTGACCGTGGTGGTCCCGGCTGCGCTCGTCGTTGAAGTGCCGGCGGAGGAGATCGAGGGCGAAGAGATCGAAGAGCGCGTCGAGGCCGAAGAGCGCTTTGAGGCGCCTGGAGCCGAGGGCGCCGAGAGTGAGGACGAAGGCTGAGCAGGCCGCTTCTCGTCGTTGGGTTGCGCAACCCCGGTCCCGAATACGAAGGCACTCGCCACAGTGTGGGAGCCGAGGTGGTGCAGGCGCTCGCAGCCGATCTGGGAGCCACCTTCAGGCGGAGCCGTCGGCGGCGCGCCGAGGTGACTCTCGCCGAAGTCGAGGGGGCCTCCATGGTCCTGGCCCTGCCGGTTGCCTTCATGAACGAGTGCGGCGGGGCGGTGGTGTCCGTCGCCCGCTACTACGGCGTTGCGAACGAGAGCATCGCTCTCGTTCACGACGACATAGATCTGCCCTTCGGCAGGCTGCGTTTCCAGTTCGGTCGTGGCACCGGAGGCCACAACGGGGTTGCGTCGGTGATGCGTGCTCTGGGTACCGGGGACATGTGGCGCCTCAAGTTTGGGGTGGGGCGGCCCCCGGGCCGGATGGATCCTGCCGAGTACGTGCTGCGCCGGTTCACCTCCATCGAGCGCACCGAGGTCGACCTCCTTCTCGCGGAGGCGGTCGGTGTGCTGCGCACGTTCGCCGGCCGGGGTGGTGAGGCGGCCCGGCAGCGCGCCGGGGAGGCCGCCGGTCGGCTGGGTTTCGGCGAGGGCGAGCCCACCTAGCCGGACAGCCGGTCATCGCGGCCCGGTCTCCGGTACCATGGGCGCCTCAGGTGCCGCCGAGCAGGAGACGTGTCCCATCTCCATCCCGGATCGCCTTGCCTACACCAGGATGATCCTCGTTCCGGCGATCATCACCCTTGTCCTGCTCCACGGCAGGATCGATCATGCCTTCGGTGTCGCTGCGGCGCTCATGGCGGTTGCTTCGCTCAGTGATTTTCTCGACGGCTACCTGGCGCGGCGCTGGCATCAGACCACCACGCTGGGCGCTTTCCTCGACTCCATCGCCGACAAGCTACTCGTGGCCGGAGCCCTCTTCTGCCTGGTCGAGGTGGGACGGGCCTGGGCCTGGGCGGGTTTTGTGATCGTGGGGCGCGAGATCGCCATCTCCGGCCTGCGTGGTATTGCCGCCATGGACGGGGTGAAGGTGCCGCCCTCCATCTGGGGCAAGATCAAGGCCAACATCCAGTACCTGGCGATCTTCCTGGCCATGCTGCGTACGCCGGGCGAGTACGGGGGCCTCTATCCCGACGAATGGGCGATGATCGTGGCGGTGGTGGTCACCCTGCTCTCCGGGGTGCAGTATTTTACCCGCTTCGCCAAGGTGCTGCTCGCCGCCCGGGCTCGTGCCTGACGTCTTTCTCACCGGTGGCAGCGGCTTTGTTGGGGGCGCGCTGTGCGCCCGTCTGGTGGCCGATGGGCGTGAGGTCACCGCTCTGGCGCGTAGCGACGAGTCCGCGGCCAAGCTCGAGGCGATGGGAGCCCGTGTGGTGCGCGGCGATGTGCTCGACGAAGCATCGCTGCGGGAGGCGATCAAAGGGTGCGGTGTGGTATTCAATGTGGCCGGCACGGTCGGCATGTGCCTGCCCGATCCGGCTCCGATGTACCGGGTCAACGTCGACGGCTCGGTGAACGTGGTCCGGGCAGCCGCCGCTGCCGGGGTGCGGCGCGTCGTCCACACTTCATCTGCGGCGACGATCGGTGAGCCGACGGGCGTTGTGGCCACCGAAGACACGCCGCACCGCGGCTACTACTTGTGCCACTACGAACGCTCGAAACGCGAAGCCGAGCAGGCTGTGCTGGCGGAGGGCGAGCGTCTCGGCGTCGAGGTGGTGTCGGTGAACCCGGCGTCGGTGCAAGGGCCGGGGCGCACCGGGGGCACGGCGCGTCTGTTCATCGGATTCCTGAGCGGGCGTCTGCGCTGGGCTTTTGATGCCACGGTGAGCCTGGTGTTCGTCGACGACTGCATCGAAGCTCACGTGCGCGCCGAGCAGCGGGGGGAGCCGGGGCGACGCTACCTGGTTAGCGGTGTGAGATGCTCGATCGGGGAGCTGGCGGAGGTGTTGGCGGAAGTGGCAGGTGTGGAGCGCAAGGTGCGATACCTGCCCCCGTGGGTGGCGCGGGCCGGGGCGGCCACCGTCGGTGGATTTTTCCGGTTGCTGCGGCGCCGGGCGCCCTTCTGCTCGGAGAATGTCCGCTTGGTGATGCACGGACCCGCCTACGACGGGTCTCGTGCGGCACGAGAACTCGGTTTTGACTACACGCCGCTGGCGAGCTGGCTGCGGCACACCGTGGAGTGGTACCGGGCCGAGGGCCTGGTGGAGTGAGGTCTAGGCCTGCGATCCCGCCGGGGTGATCTCCTCGGGGATGTCTACTGTGATAGAGGGATCGTTGGGGCGGGATATCTCGAGGTCCATTGTCATCTCCACCAGGTCTCGATTGGTCTGCACGCTCGACCCGGCCATCAGATCGGGGTCGACGAGGCTCCGCAGGCTCAGCCTCACCGGCCATCCATCTGCGGCGTGGAACCAGGCGTCGATCTCCTCCAGTTCGCCGAACGAAGCCACGAGATCTGAAGGAGCCATATCGTCGGTGTCGTACCTGCGGGTCTCGATACCGGAGATCGTCTCGACGATCGGTTGTGGATCGACAAAAGCGCCGGCTTCGCTGTCCCAATAGCCGAAATCAGACTCCGAGACGTAGAGGCTGTCGAAGAAGGCATCCGAACCGGGGCAGGTGTAGACAATGGCGCATAGAGGATCGTCTGGCCCGAGATAGCGGTATCCGTCCTCATCGTTGCCGACGGCGAATTGGTTGCCGACGCTGAAGACAGTTGTCACGTCGGAGGGCGGATCCGTCTCGATGTCACACCGCATGCGATCCGGCGACTGGAACACGCCCGAGATGATGAGAGTCACGGCCGCGCCGGGGAGCTCGTAGGTTGTCTCCAGGTCGAACGCAAACGAGGCAAGCTGGCGGGTGGGTGCCACCGGGTTCTCATCCGAGTACCAGACCTCGCCTGTTTCCCGCGAGTAGCTGTCAGCTGGCTCCGGTGTGATCTGCCCTGCGAGGGCGGCGATGATCTTGGCGTCGAGCCTATGGGCCAGGTCCGTGGCAACGGGCGAGTCTTCGGATTCAACACGCCGACCCATGACCACGACTCCCAGCACAGACCCTCTTCGGAACATGACCTCAGTTTCCCACCTGCTGTCGGCAGGGTATTTGTCCCAGGATTCGTGAGTGACGAGACCGAATGCCTCGTCGCCGACGCCCGGGACGGGGAAGTGCTCGATGTGGTCGTACCAGGTTTCCTCTGCGAGGTGGCTTCTCACCCAGTCGGCCTCGAGTTGGTACGCCTCGGTTGCCGCCTCTTCGCTGTAGAACACGCGATTCCCCGAGTCGAGAACGAGGTAGGACTTGGGGTCGGGCGGTTCTTCCCACGGACTCCAGTCGTACCGCCTGTACCAGTCTCTGTACTCGGTGAATGTCGACATGACCCATTGCCATTCTTCGTAGGTGTAGTGCTCGGGGGGATATTCTTGGGTAGCCGGCCCGTCACCTACGAGGTGGACTAGCTCCGCCGGCAGGTCGTCATCGTCGAGAACCATCATGCGGCGGAGCGCGTAGTCGACGGCAGGTGGTCTCTCCGCCGCAATGAGTCCGGAGCAGGCGGTGCTGAGCAAGGTAAGCAGAAGCAGGATCACCTGCAGAGCATGTGTGCGCTGCCCCTCGACCACGGAGTGCAGCGTAGTGGGTGCCCTGATGTGGTGGCGCTGGCACCTGAGCAACGCGGACTCTGCTTGTCCGAAGTGTCACACCCGGGCGGTACCTTGGGGGAGCCTGGAAGCAAGGCGCAGGGGCCGTGTCATGGACAGGGAAATGCTCGATACCGCCACCGCCGATGAGCTGACCGAGGCTTTGACTCAGCTCCACGCCGCTGATTGCGCCATCCGTGCCGCGCTCCTGGAAGTCGTAGCCGCCTTCGAGCGCCGGGCGATCTGGCACGGCGACGGTGCCACCTCGACGGCGGCGTGGCTGGTTGCCGGATTGGGCCTTGCTCGCCGTACCGCTGAGGAGTGGGTGCGTGTCGCCCGAGATCTGCAAGACCTTCCCCGCCTCACCGCTGCCTTTGAGGAGGGCCGCCTTTCATGGGATCAAATAGAGGCCGCCTCTCGGTTTGCGACGCCGCAGACCGACGCGGCCGTTGCCTCCGATGCGCCGTCGCAGTCGGCATCTCAGCTCGAGAGAACCGCCCGGCACGCCGGCGCCGCCGCCGACACGACGCCGAACCGTGACGAGCGTTCTCTGCGCTGGTGGTGGGAACGGGGCGGCCGATGGCTCCGCCTCTCCGGGCGTCTTCCCGACGACGACGGCGCCCTGGTCGCTCGAGCCCTCGAACGGATCGCCGAAGTTGCACCCCGCGATCCATCGAGCGGTCTTTTTGTGCCGTACCGAATTCGATGTGCCGATGCTCTTGTTGAGATGGCCTCCTCCCGCCTGACCGACGACGCCGATGCCGACCGGGCCACCCTCGTCGTGCACATCGATGCTGATGATCTCGTGTCCGGGGAGGGGTGTGCCGAGGCGGAGGGTGGACCGCTTCTGGACGTCGAGACCGCCAAGCGTCTGGCATGTGACGCCCGGGTGCAGCTGGTGGCAGACGGCGTAGGCGTGGGGCGCACGACGCGCAGGGTGCCTCCGTGGCTGTCCCGCCGGGTGCGCCATCGTGACAAGGGCTGTCGTTTCCCCGGATGCGAGCGCACCCGCTGGGTCCACGCCCACCACCTCGTGCACTGGGCCGAAGGCGGGCCCACCGATCTTGACAACCTGGTTCTGCTGTGCTTCTTTCACCATCGGCTGGTGCACGAGGGCGGGTGGCGCATCGCCGGCCATCCGGGCTGCACCTTGACCTTCCTGCGTCCCGATGGAACACCGCCTCGCTTTAGGCCCCGGCCGCTTCAGCCCGAGGTGCGGCGGCGCCTAGTTGATCCGGTGATTCCGATTGGGCCCGGCCCGCCGCCCTGAGGGCGGTACGATCCCCGTTTGCATGCCGGCTCCTCTGGCACCCCTAGTGCAGCGGTGGCGTGGCCGCCCGCCGCCTCATGTTCCCGGCCGCCTCGTGGTGCCGGCAGGGCTGCGCGCCTTCTTCCTCGCCGGGCTCGAGGGGCCGGTTCTCGCCGTGGTTCCCGGCGAGCGCGAAGCCGAGGTCTTGGCCGCCGACCTGGCTCTCTTCTCCGACTGTCGCCATCTCCCGGCCTGGGAGACGCTTCCGTTCGAGCACGTGTCGCCGAACGTGGCGACCATGGCGCGCCGGGCTCAGGCTCGCCACGCCCTGTCGTCCGGTGAGCCCGGCATCGTGGTTGCCTCGGTGCGTGCCGTCACGCAGCGGGTGAGCCCTTCGCCGGTGGTGCCGGTCACCGCGGGCGCCGGTGATGAGATAGGGCTGGAGGCCCTGGTGGACACCCTGTCGGCTGCCGGGTATCACCGCACCGAGCGAGTCGAGAGCCGTGGCGAGATGGCCGTGCGGGGCGGGCTCGTCGACGTGTACCCGGCCCAAGGTCGGAAGCCGGTGAGGATCGACTTCTGGGGTGACCAGATCGAGGGGATTCGCGCCTTCTCGGTGGCGACGCAGCGTTCCACGGACGTCGTCGACGAGCTCATCGCCTATCCGGCGCGCGAGTTCCGCCCCGACGAAGGAATCAGAGCCGCCGCGGCGGCCCTCGCCTCCAAGGAGCCCTGGGCGGCGGCGACCTGGGATCGTCTCGCCGAGGGTATCGGCTTCCCCGGGATGGAGTCGTGGCTGCCCTGGCTGGCGCCGGAGCGCACCGCCCTGGACGAGGGGGACGCCCTCGTCGTGGTGTTCGATCCGATTCGGTGTGCCGACAGGTCGCGTGACCTCGTCGACGAGGAGGCCGAGTTGGCCGCCGCCCTCGCCCCGACCTGGGGCAAGGAGGCGGCGGAGCACCCGGCCCTCTACCTGCCACTCGACCCCGGAGAGCGTGTGCTGAAGGCGCCTCCGGCGGCCGCGGGGCCCGGGGACGAGGCGCTAGCCGTCTCCGGTCTGGATGCCGCACCCGGGGATGCCGAATCGGTGGCCGCCGGCATCAAACGCCTCTTGGAGCGGGACATTCAAGTGGTGGTGGCGATGGACGGGGTGGCCGCCGCAGAGCGTGTGTCTCGGGTCATCGGTGAAGCCGGCGTCGTGCTGCCCTGCGCTGAGCGGGTCGAGGGCCGTGAGTCGGTTGTGCTGCCGCTGGGAGTCCATCGAGGCTTCGTGGCTCCGGATCTCGGCGTCGCCGTGCTCGGCGAGGAGGAGATTGCCGGCCGCCGCCGCGCTCACCGGCGTGGCGGGTCCCGAGCGGCCGCTGCGACGGCGCCCAGCTACGTCGATCTCACTGCCGGCGACTACGTGGTGCATCACCGCCACGGCATCGGTCGTTTCGAGGGGCTCATCACCAGCTCGCTCGCCGGCATCGAGCGCGACTACCTGCTCGTCGCCTATGCCGGGGACGATCGGCTCTACGTGCCCACCGATCAGCTCGCCGCGGTGCGCCGCTATACCGGGGGAGAGGCCCCTCGGCTGTCCCGCATGGGCGGCGCCGACTGGGAACGCACCAGAGGGCGGGTGCGTCGCGCCGTCGCCGTTGTGGCCGAAGGGGTGGTTTCGCTGCATCGGGCGCGGGCGAGCGTCGCTGGCCACGTCTTCGAGGCCGACACGCCCTGGCAGCAGGAGATGGAGGGTCTCTTCCCCTACGAGGAGACACCCGACCAGATCACCGCCATTGCCGACACCAAGCGGGACATGGAATCGGCGCAGGCCATGGACCGCCTCATCTTCGGCGACGTCGGCTTCGGCAAGACCGAAGTCGCCGTGCGTGCCGCCTTCAAGGCGGTGCAGTCGGGCAAGCAGGCCGCAGTGCTGGTTCCCACCACGCTGCTGGCCCAGCAGCACCAGCAGACGTTCTCGGAGCGGTTCGCTCCGTACCCGGTGCGGGTGGAGATGCTGAGCCGATTCCTCAGCGCGAAGCAGCAGCGCCGTGTCGTGGCCGGCATCGGCGACGGCACGGTCGACGTCGTCATCGGCACCCACCGCCTGCTCAGCGAAGACGTCTCGTTTCGTGACCTGGGCCTGTTGGTCGTCGACGAGGAGCAGCGGTTCGGGGTGGCGGCCAAGGACCGAATCAAGGCGCTCCGGACGTCCGTCGACGTGCTCACGCTGACCGCCACTCCCATTCCGCGCACGCTGGAGATGGCCCTCACCGGGATCCGCAGCGTGAGTCGGATCTCCACGCCGCCCGAAGACCGGCATCCCATTCTCACCTTCGTGGGGCCGTACGACGAGCAGGCGGTGTCGGCCGCCATCCGGCGTGAGATGCTGCGCGAAGGCCAGGTCTTCTACGTTCATAATCGGATCCAGTCGATCGACCGTGCCGTGGCTCGGTTGCGCGAGCTGGTGCCCGAGGCCCGGTGCGCCGTCGCCCACGGGCGGATGAACGAGGGCGAGTTGGAGCAGGTCATGGTCGACTTCTGGAACGGCGGGTACGACGTGCTGGTGGCGACGACCATCATCGAGTCGGGCCTCGACCTGCCCCAGGTGAACACGCTGATCGTGGAGCGTGCCGATCTCCTCGGACTGGCGCAGCTCTACCAGCTCCGTGGCCGGGTGGGCCGCTCCAGCCAGCGTGCCTACGCCTACCTGTTCCATCCGGCCGAGCAGGTCTTGTCCGAGGACGCCTACCGGCGGCTCGAGGCGGTTGGAGAGTTCGGGGATCTCGGATCCGGGTTTCAGCTGGCCATGCGGGACCTGGAGATCCGCGGCGCGGGCAGCGTGCTGGGCAACGTGCAGTCGGGGCACCTGAGCGCCGTGGGGCTCGACCTCTACGTCGAGCTGGTCGCCGAGGCGGTGCGCGAGATGGAATCCGGCCCCGCTCCGGAGACTCCGCCCGCGGAAGTCCGGATCGAGCTGCCGGTGACCGCCCACCTGCCCGACGACTACGTGACCGACCAGGCGGCCCGGCTCGAGGCGTACCGGCGGCTGGCCGCCGCCTCGGAGCAGACCGAGGTTGACGATGTGGCCGCGGAGTGGGCCGACCGCTACGGCCCGCTGCCGCCCAACGCCGAGGCCCTCATCGAGATCGCCAGGCTGCGTGTCGAGGCGCTGCGCATCGGGCTCATCGAGGTGGTGCGCATGCGCGACGAGGTGAAGCTGCAGCCGGTGGGGTTGAGTGCCTCACAGGAGGTGCGCCTGGAGCGGCTGGCCCCGCGGGCGGTTCTCTCCGGTAAGGCGTTGTTCGTTCCGGCGCCGAAGCGATCCCCGGCGACGGTGCTGGCGGAGTTCATCAGGTCGATGTGGCCCACTGGCGATACTGCCCCTTCAGCTCCTTAGAATGCTTCTACTCGATTCCCGAAGGTGATCTTTTGCGAAAGCTGCTCGCTGGTGCTCTCGGCGTCGTGCTTCTGCTGTCGGCCTGCTCTCATACCGACGAAGAGGTGATGCGGGTCAACGACACCGTCTTTCATCTGTCCGACGTGGAGGCCCTGTACGAGTCGGGAAGGGCAGAGATCGACGACGACTTTCGTGAGGTCCTGAGGCTGCTGTTGGTCAACGAGATCTTCTCCACCGCCCTTGCCGATGATTTTGGCCTGGAAGTATCCGAGTCCGACGTCGAAGAGATCTACCAGGCCGCCACCGCCGCCATTGCCACAGCGGGCATGACCGCCGAGGACTACATGGGCCTGGCCGGCGTCGGTGACGGGTTCATCCATCTGATGGCCGAGTTGGAGGTGGTGAACACCCTGGTGCCCGACGCCATCACGGTTCTGCTCTCTGAGCCCGAAAGGGTGACCGAGGTCTTCGCGGACCCCGCCCTGATCACCAACGTGTGCGTTCGCCACATCCTCGTGGAGACCGAGGAGGAGGCGGAGGACGTCATCGATCGTCTCGATGCCGGCGAGGACTTCGCCGTGGTCAGCGACGAGGTCTCAATCGACACGCAGTCCGTTGCCAATGGTGGTGACCTCGGCTGCACGTTCGCCTCCGTCAACGTGCAGCCGTTCGCCGAAGCGACGCTGGCCGCCGAGATCGACGAGATCTACGGCCCCGTGGAGACCGAGTTCGGGTTCCACGTGCTGGAGGTCTACGAGCGCTCGGCGCCGACCGAGGAGGAATACCTCGAAGATCCGGTTGCCTCCGTGGACACGTCCTACTCCAACGAGGTGTTCACGGAGTGGGTGGATCAGGTCTACGGCAGTGCCGACGTCGAGGTGGACCAGCGTTTCGGCACGTGGAACGGCAGCCAGATAGTCGCCAGCGGACAATGATTCTTCTCGCCGGGCTCGGTCCGGCGGGTCTGGATGCCAGCGATCCGTCTACGAGGGAGCGGCTTCTCGAGCCGGAGGTCACCGTCGTCGTGCGCACCCTTCGGCATCCGGCGGCCGCCGAGCTGGCCCAGCGGCGGCCGGTGATCTCCTGCGACGACATCTACGAGGGCGCCGCCGACTTCGACGAGGTCTACGGCGCCATCGCCGACCGGGTGGTGGCCCTGGCGGCCGCCGGACCGGTTGCGTACGCGGTGCCGGGGAGCCCTCTCGTCGGTGAACGTTCGGTTCGCCTGATCCGCAAGATCGCCGCCACCTCCGGCATAGCCGTCGAAGTGATGGCGGGGACGTCGTTCTTGGATCTCGTGCTGGACCGCAGCGGCATCGACCCGCTCGAGCGGGGCCTCCAGGTGCTCGACGCCCGGGCCCTGCCGAGCCCACTCTTTCTCCACCTTCCCACGGTGATCGCCCAGATCGACACGCCGCTGGTGCTGTACGAGGCGCGCGACGCACTGCTCAGGCTTCTGCCCGCAGATACAGAGCTGCTTTGGCTCGACGACCTCGGCGGGCCGGCGGAGCGGGTGGAGTCGGTGACCCTGGAGGCGCTCGGCAAGAGCCATGCCGGGCCCAGGGCGTCGCTCGCCGTCGACCTGGAGGCGGCGCCCGGGTGGCCCGGACTGCTGTGGACCATGGGCCGGTTGCGCAAGGAGTGCCCGTGGGATCGCCGCCAGACCCATCACAGCCTGGCTGGCCACCTCGTCGAGGAGACCTACGAGGTGCTGGCGGCGCTCGAGTCCCTTCCCCCGGAGGCTCCAGGCGGCGAGCCCGACCATGCCGCATACGCCGACGTGGAGGAGGAGCTGGGCGACCTGCTGCTCCAGATCGTCTTCCACGCCAACCTCGCCGCCGAGACCGGCGCCTTCGATGCCGAGACCGTTGCCGAGTTGCTGCGCCGCAAGCTGGTGTTCCGGCACCCTCATGTGTTCGGCGACGTCCAGGTGGAAGGGGTGGACGAAGTCCTGTCTAACTGGGAGCGGCTCAAGGGCGACGAGAAGGAGCGGGAATCGCTCATGGACGGGGTGCCGGACGCCCTGCCCGCCCTGGCTCGCGCTTACACCATGCAGCGGCGGGTGGCACGGGTCGGCTTCGACTGGCCCGATCTCGACGGTGTGATCGCCAAGGTGCACGAGGAGCTGGGCGAGGTGCTGGAGGCCGCAGACGAACCGGATGCCCTGGTGCTCGAAGTGGGAGACCTCCTGTTTTCCTTGGTGAACTTGGCCCGGCACCTGGGAGTCGATCCCGAGCAGGCGCTGCGCCGGGCCTGCGGCCGCTTCGAGCGGCGGTTTCGGGTCGTCGAGGACCAGGGTACGCTTGCCGGGCTCAGCCTCGAGGAGATGGACGAGAGATGGGAGGCGGCCAAGGCCGCCGAGCCAGATGCTCGTGACTCGGGCGAATAGGTGTTAGCTTTTGCGATCCAAGGAGGGCCCGTGTTCGAGATCTCTGAAGTGCGGGCCCGCGAGGTCCTCGACTCCCGGGGGAACCCGACCGTCGAAGCCGAAGTGTTCCTTGCTGGTGGAGCATTCGGACGGGCGGCGGTTCCATCCGGGGCGTCGACGGGGGCGCTCGAAGCGATAGAGCTTCGGGACGGCGGAAGCCGCTACGGCGGAAAGGGTGTCGAGCGGGCCGTCGGCCATGTGAACGAGCGTATCGCCCCGGCGGTGGCAGGCATGGACGCCACCGACCAGGAGGCCATCGACCAGGTGATGCTCGACCTGGACGCCACCCCCAACAAGGCGGGACTGGGCGCCAACGCCATACTCGCCGTGTCCCTGGCGACGGCGCGTGCCGCCGCCGGAGCCCTGGGGATCCCCCTGTTCCGCTACCTCGGCGGGCCTTCGGCCCGGCTGCTGCCGGTGCCTATGCTGAACGTGCTCAACGGCGGTGTACATGCCGCCAACTCGGTTGATATCCAAGAGTTCATGCTCGTACCGGCGGGGCTGCCCACCTTCCGTGAGGCGCTGCGCGCCGGGGCCGAGGTGTATCAGAGCCTCAAGAAGGTGCTTTCCGGCCGTGGCCTCTCCACCAACGTGGGCGACGAAGGTGGTTTCGCCCCCGACCTGGCCCAGAATCGGGAGGCGCTGGAGGTGCTGGTCGAAGCCGTCACCGCCGCCGGCTACGAGCCGGGCCGTCAGGTCGCCTTCGCCCTCGATGCGGCCGCCACCGAGCTGTACGAAAAAGGCAAGTATCGGCTCGAGGGCCGGTCCCTCAAAGCCGCCGAGATGGTCGAGTACCTGGCCGGCCTCGCCGACGAGTTCCCGCTCGTGTCCATCGAGGATGGGCTTGCCGAGGACGACTGGGACGGTTGGGCCCTGCTCACCGAGAGGCTCAAGGACCGCCTCCAGCTGGTCGGCGACGACACGTTCGTCACCAACGAGGACCTGCTGCGCCGGGGCATCGAACAGGGTGTGGCCAACGCCATCCTCATCAAGGTGAACCAGATCGGGACCCTCTCCGAGACGCTGCACACGATGGAGCTCGCAGAGTCCTCCGGCTACGGCAGGGTGGTGAGCCATCGGTCGGGCGAGACGGAGGACACGTTCATCAGCCACCTGGTGGTGGCGACGAATGCAGGCCAGATCAAGACGGGGGCGCCGGCGCGCAGCGAGCGCACGGCCAAGTACAACCAGCTGCTCCGCATCGAGGAGCGCCTCGGCGACCAGGCGCGGTACGCCGGCTGGCTGCCGTATGGAGGCGGGCCGCGATGAGCGAGCGGCGGCACGGGATGCGGCTGTCGGGGCTTCTGGCCCTCGCCGTCCTGGTTGCGCTGGTCGTCACCGCGGCCGGCATCTTCCCGTTCCGCCAGATCATCGCCCAGCGGCGGGCCGTCGAGCTCGCCGAGCAGAAGCTCGCCGCCCTGGAGGAGGAGAACCTCCGTCTCGAGGCGGAGATCGCTGCTCTCTACACCCCCGAGGAGGTGGAGCGCCTCGCTCGCGAGAAGCTCGGTGTCGTGCGCCCCGGCGAGATCGGCTACGTGGTGGTGACGCCGCCGGGCGCGGAGGTGGTCGAGCCTGAGCCGGAGCCCGTGGGCGTTGAGGAAGGCCAGCCCTGGTGGAGAGACGTGTGGGATTTCCTCACCGGACGCGACCTTGTCGGAGATGGATGACGCCGACGCCGTAGCAGCCCAGCTGGGGCGGCCGCTGCGGTCCGAGGTCGACGTCGTCGCTCGCTGCCATCTCGGCCTGCCCGTCGCGACGCGGGTGCCG
>Ga0315537_1002154_pt1 | contig 15139 bp, 10 predicted proteins | sample SalMarSW160270MG_FD_203091 | JGI IMG/M metagenome (GOLD analysis project Ga0315537, IMG submission 203091) | Salt marsh sediment microbial communities from the Plum Island Ecosystem LTER, Massachusetts, United States - Salt Marsh Sediment SW1602-70 ... | reverse complement strand
GCATTAGATGCGTCAAAAAAGGCGGCAATATGGTGCTGGATAGCCTTCGGAGTCGGTTTGGTTATCTTGCTGCCTTTCTTCGTGTGTGTAGTGCTAAGGACGGCTTTAGGCTTTGCGGATTAAATTTCGTGGTCGACTATGACAACGAGGGACAAACACAAAAAGCCTTCAATCGGCTTCTGGAAAATCGCGGCAATTACCGCAGGCCTTACAGGCGGGCTTTGGGTATTATTCTGGTTCGACCCGGCAGACTCGAAGGTTTTCCCCCCTTGCCCGTTTAAAAAACTGACCGGCCTTTACTGCCCGGGCTGCGGCTCTCTTCGCGCAGTCCACCAGATACTGCACGGCCGTTTCACATCAGCCTTTCGATTAAATCCGCTGATGGTTATATTTGTCTGTGCGATGGTTTTGATTTTCATTGCCCTGAAGGTTAAGAACAGATTTACAGAGCCACTTCGCCGGCTCTTGTCCGGACCTTCCATTGGCTGGATAGCACTTGTCGTAATTGTCATATACTGGTTCTGCCGCAATCTCCCTTTTTACCCGTTCACACTTCTTGGGCCAAGATAGGACCATCTGGCGGCAATGGGAAACAACAGGCTTGCAATCGGAAGTAGTGTGAGTTAAACTGCTGCGATTGTTTCGGGGAGTAGCTCAGCTTGGCTAGAGCGCTGCGTTCGGGACGCAGAGGTCGCAGGTTCAAATCCTGTCTCCCCGACTGAATGAAAAAGCCGGTCATTGTGACCGGCTTTTTTCGTTCAGCTTGAGCTTCGGGAAGTGTTGACAGTAGAAGGCAGGCCGGTACAATACCTATTCTTAATGTGGAGGTTTTCAGCGAAGGCTTATATGTTGTACAGTACAGCGAGATATATTTTAGCGGCGGTGGTTGTATTCACATCCTCGGCAAGAGGGGACTTTCCTGTCAATGTACGCACCAGCCTTGACCAGGCATATCCGGCCATAGCCGCAGAGCCTAACGGTAATTTCGTCGTAGTCTGGCACAGCTATTACCAAGACAAGTCCAATGAGATAAGGGCCAGGCTGTTTTCCAAAGACGGAGCAGCTTTAACTGGTGAAATCGAGACAAACCAGACTCAGGCAGGAAATCAAAAAGAGCCTGCGGTGGTGACGGATGGAGCCGGAGGTTTCATAGTTGTATGGCAGGGGCCCGGTGATGATGGAAATGATATATGGTGCAGGCGATTCGATGCGAACGGTGCAGCAGGAGCCGATGAGTTTATTGTGAACAGCAACAGAGTTGATGAGCAGGTAAGCCCGAATATTGCGATGAACTCTTCGGGGCTGCATATGATTGTCTGGGAAAGCGAAGGTGTACCGCTTGTCGGGGCCAAGGCTATTTGCGGACAATTGTTCGATGCCGACGGTAACGAAGTTGAAGGCGAACTTGTTTTAAGTGATGGTAACGATAGATACAGATTTCCTGCGGTAGCATTGAGTGATGCGTGCCAGGCAGTGGTTGTGTGGGTGAGAGACTCGGGGACACAGGAGATTTGGCGGAGAGGGTTTGCTGCGGATGGCAATGCACCGGTATTGGGATCAGTGAAAGTTAATGACGACCCACCGAACTTTAGTTCACTGACGCGGCCTGTGATTGCGATGGATTCGGCGGGCAATTATGTCATCGCCTGGGACGGGCATCCAAAAGACCATGATGAAGATGATATTTATTTGCGGGCGTATAACTGGAGTGGCGCGAATCAGCAACAGTATCAGGTAAATGGTGTCAACGACGTAAATGACGGGGCACAGTGGTATCCGGCGTTGACTTTAGATGACGATGGAAAGTTGGTTGTGCTTTGGGAGGCAGAGACCGGCGACGACAAAAGCAAACGAGATATATGCGGTCGGCGTTTTTTTGTCCAGTTCGAATATATAGCAGAGCCGGTCAGAATCGGCGATGAGTTTCGGATGAACACTTATGTTTACCAGGACCAGCGGAATGTGGCGATGGCCGGCAGGAGCGACGGAACATTTGTCGGCGTTTGGCAAAGCAACGGACAGGATGGCTCATACGACGGGATATTCGGCCGAATCGGACCGCTGACCGCCACGGCGGACCTGAATGGCGACGGCTTTGTGGATTTTATAGATTTCTCCGACGTCGGTTCGCAATGGATGCAGCAGGGCGGCACACTTACGCAAAACCTGGTCAATGACAATAAGATTGATTTAAAAGACATCGCCGCGTTCTGTGAACAATGGCTGACGTACAGGTATTCGTGTGAGCAGACAAATATCAGCGGCGACGGCGGGGTTGACTTGACAGACTTTGCGATAATGGCGGCCGGCTGGAGGCATTATGGGCCCCTCGATGGTGACATCGACGGCAATGGGACGGTTGACCAGTACGATTTACAATGGCTGACGCTTCACTGGGCGCAGAGCTGCGAATAAATAATGGCCTTGTGCAGCTTCGGGCATTAGTGTATAATTTATATATATGTTCAGGATTGGGGTGGTTCGGTTATTAGTGAGATAATCGCGTGTCGCAATGTAAACACAACAGGGCATACTCAATCAGGCAAGGCGGCTTTACGCTCATCGAGCTGCTCGTTGTTATATCGATAATCGCAATGCTGATGTCGATAATGCTGCCGGGCCTCAGCAACGCACGCGAGATGGGAAGACGCGTCGTCTGCCAGTCGAACATGCACCAGTTGACAATCGCCTGGTACACCTACACAATAGAAAATGACGACTCGCTCTGCTCGCCTGATACGGACCGGACTGACGCAATAGATTACACATGGGTCGACGATGGACCCGATAGCCCTGGTAATACAATCGGTGGAACCGAAGAGGCTATCAGGGACGGTGTGCTGGCGCCGTATCTTTCCTATACCACCAAGGTCTACAAATGCAAGAGCGACAACACTGAGCTGCTGCGAAGCTACTCGATTAGTAATACGATGGGCGGGTACAACTGCGGCTGTGGGAATATGACGATGCCGTATACAGGCTGGGGGCAGATTGTCGAGCCTTCGAGCAGATTAGTATTCATCGATGCCGACAGCGTTTTGCCCGAAGGTGAGCCGAAATGGATTCACGGCGGCTTTTGGCCTATCTCTGATATCGACCCGGCAACAGCACACTGGGCGATTCCCTCGTACAATAATCTAACTTCGAGACACAGCGAAGGGACTAATGTCTCGTTCGCCGATACACACTGCGAGTATCGCAGGTGGCGGGACCAGAGAACGACTGCTATTGGAAACTGGGACACCTCAGCCGAAAATATGGGCGGCAACAATAAAGACCTGGATTTCTTCTTAGAGGTTCTCAGAGGACCGATGGATAAATTTTAGAGCCTGTATCTGTCATTCCTGCGAAAGCAGGAATCTAGATGTTTATAGAAAGTTAAAAATATATTAAAAGAAACTTGATATGGGATTCGAAATTCCGGACTGGCTAAGATACGAGATGCTCGAACGGCTGCGAAAGGGCAGGGCGTTCATCAACCACAATCCCAGAGCGGTATGGGGAATCGCGCTGGCCAGCGGCTTTATACTGTTCCTGATTTTGATAAGTATACTGTCGGGGCCGTCCAGGCCTAATGTGGAAGTATCGAAGAAGGCCTGGTTCTACGACTTGAATACGGCAAAGCTGTTCAAAGGCAAGGCAAATCAGGACGGCCCGATTAAGGCGCCGTCGGGACCGTTGCCGAACGGTCAGCCGGCCGGTGTTAAAGCGCACGTCTTTACGTATGTTAATGACCCGAACGAGAATGATTTGATAATCGGCTATCTCGAAATGCCCGACCCTAATTTCGCACAGAAGACGGACAGCCTGGAAACTATGATTGCCGAGCGAAGCGACTGGGGGCTGGGTAAACTGCTGCGGAGGGTCGATGATAAAGAATGGGTGCCGGCCACAAGCTCACTGGGCAAAGCGATTATGCACGAAGCCACAAAACGCGATAGCCACGGCAGAATCCCCACATATTACACACCAAAATAACTCCGTCATATTTCTCCCCGCACCTCCGCCAAATAGGCGAGCAAAAATTGGGTTTGATTGGGTTTGAATTGGGTTCGTTTGGGTTCGTTTTTTCTCCGAATCGCTGTTTTTGTGCTAAAAAGGGCGAAAATTGGGTTCGTTTTGCATAAAAAGGTGGATTTGTAGAGGATAATCTACAAATGTAGAGCGGCATGTACAATGCCACAGAGAAGTTAAAGTTAATAAAGCCACAGAAGACACAGAGGTCACAGAGGGATATAAATTTATAAGTCGTTATGTAGTAAGAAATTGTGGACATTCGCTTTCCGTTCAACTGATTAACTAATAGCCTGATTTGATAAATTCTGTCGTCTGTCTTCCGGTCTTTTGGTTTGCGTAGGTTTACAATTAACCAAACAAAGATGGTATTATACCAGATTATGAACAATAGTCAAGTGAAAAATTTGGTTTTTGTGTTAAAAATGTGGATTTCTAACATAAAATCTATAAATTAATGCTATGTAAGTTCTTATTTTATATAATTAGAACTTGACCATTCCGTCTAAAACCGATATATTAACAAAGCAAAATTAGGAGAAGGGTAGTAAGCGAATTTTATTGCCCAAAGTATATCACAAATATAAAATATACTTTTTTCAAAGAGGCAACATTTTTGCTTGAAGATGGACTGAATATAAGCTAAATTTCCATATACCAATTTTTCGATAGTTTTGGAAATAAATTTTCTATGTGCATAATAACACGAGGCGAGGAAGGTAAAGATGATAATGCCTGGAAGGGCCGGCGTTCAATAGAGGCAGTGGGATATCAAAGCGCCAATAAAAAGGCAAATATCCTTTTCGGCCTGTATTTACAGAATAACGCTGTAAATAATTATCTTTATCTATTACATCCCGGAAACATCAGGTTCGAATTAATTTATGAACCCTGGCCATTTCCTACATGTTGCGATGAACCTGAAAAAAATACAGAGAAAAAATCACAAGAAAATTTACTAACAAAAATCTACGGACGCGCTTTTGAGAAAAAAGAAGGTAAATTATACCAAGTTCAGGCGCTGAGTGCGTGGGATACATGGTACGGGCAAGAGGATGAAAATGCGACGATTTGGCCATCTGAAGAATACGATGCAGACAAATTACCTTTCGAAAAACTTTATCCAGAAGGAAAATATGATTTAAATCTCTTCTATCCTTTCACAATCATCAAGCTCGGTCCTTTTAGAAAATCAGGGCCTCAATTACTTGCTTTTAAAATCTTTATTGAAGGCAAAAGCTATGAAGAGCTGATTGGTAACAGGCCATATTTTAATATATTAGGGCCAGAAAGTTTAATGCTGCAAATCAAGTATGACTTTCTAAACGCTTTTGATGAACAAAGAGAAAGCCTTTTAGAAAAACTAAGCGGATTTGAAGATTATATTGGATTTGGTGAAAGTTATGATATTGTGATCACAAAATTTCCAAAGAGTGACAATGTGTCTTGTATATCAAATTACAGTATCGACAAAGTTCCTGTTGAACCAGAAATGCAAAAATATATAGAAAGATACGTTACCCGTTACCCGAGATTCGTTTTGAGTCTAAAAAACAATAATATAAAATACACCCGGGAAGAAAGGCATCAATACGTTGAAAGTCTCATATCATAACGACTATCTAATCTATCGAAAATGATTCAGAAACAAACAAGTGTAAAACCGTGCGTATGCAATATAGCTCACGCTCACATTTACGAATTAGACAAAACTATTTCGGATGGTTCAATCGATCACGTTAAAGTACGAAATGCTATTGGGATACTAATACTTGGCAAAGACTCACCTGTCATTAACAGACAGGCAAAAAAGCTTAATAGAAAACAAGAGGGAATAGGTTGTGAACATTTTTTAGTAAGAGGCGGGCTGAGCCTTCTTAAGTCGGGAAGCTATGTTTGTAAAGAAAGATATTATTGGGGAGCAATTTTGTCGGTTAACATTGAGCTGTTAAAATTAGGCCATGTGAATAGACAAATAATACCAGTTGAATTGAGAAGATATATCCCCAGCGAAATTAACCTTAATGATTGCGGCTTAAAGCAGTTGTGTAGACTTTGCCTATGCTTCTACCAGTTCATGACAAAAGGATGCGATGAAAACGGCCAACAAGCAAAAAACCTAAAATATGAAGACTGGCTGGAAATTAAGAAACTATTAGGTATAAACTCTATAAACGATATTGTTCTACCCCTACAAAAAGAGATCGATAATATAATAGGCAGAGGTTTTAAAAATAATACGGAAACAAATTTGGTTGTTCTGGCCTTAAGAATAATATGTATGCTATGGGCCACCCTTGAAGCTATTTACGCAAGAGAGGTCAGAAACCTTAAAAAGCACTATAGCAAGGTTGGCTTTGATATCAAGAATAAGATTGTGAGCATAGGAATCGCTTTTGAAGAAGAGGTTGCAAACAAAGAGGCTGAAATTAAAGCAATGATGAAATATATAAGACAATTCAAAGATGATGATGAAGAGAACTCTGTTTTCACCGCGGTTCAGATCTCCAGACGAGAAATCGCAGAAATATCAAGAATAATCGAAGAATTTAAAAATATTCCCCCGGAAGAAACAGACCAAGGAACACGTCCGATATTATGATTCCTGCCTACAAAGCTTCATATACTAAGATGGTAGCGATTAAAAAACATAAAAAGGCAATGATATCAGATATGATATTAAAAACAAAAAACCATCTATCGTAACTGTGAACCCTTTTTTTGTATATTTCTTGATGTCTTTCGGTATTTTTTTCCTCTTCTTTTTTTAGTAGATCTGAGTATATTTTCCAGTTGTACCATTTATTCAGGACTGAAATGATAATTTGTGAAAAAACAGCAACAGCAAAAAATAAAATTATAAGCTGCCGGTCACCCGTATCCGGTTTAGCAAAACAATCTTTCTCTACTATAACAACACCGATACCACCTACACCATAAACAATCAGCCAATTTCTTAATGTCTTTGAGTATTCCGCATATTGTTGAGCATAACATTCTTTATTAGGCATTTGTAAGTGCCCTATAAAAGCATAATTTATGTATATATATTGAATTTTATTTTAAGTTCCAGTTAATGTCAAGAAAAAACATAGAAGCATGGCATAAGTCTACAGCAGAGTGGATAGAAATATTAGAAAGACGAAACCATTAACAATTTATGAATTTAAATTGTCGGGATTCCTGCGTGCGCAAGAATGACAAGTACGCTCCTGACCGTGCCGGGGGAGAGTTAAATAAGCCCCAAGCGGGCTTGGGGGCTAATTATGTGATGAGTTTTCTTTTTTCGCGGCGGTACTGGAGTGTGTATAAAAAAAAGCCCCGCGTAAAACGCGGGGCTAATCGATTTTAAGATTTAAATTCTTAATTCAGCCAGAAGCTGAAATAGAGGTAAAAACCGAGGACAAGGCCAAGTACGATGCAAGAACTTATTACATCCCATTTATTCCAGCTTTCGCGTTTTTCACGCTTCTGTTCTTCGGTAGCTGTCGCATAAGTTAAGCCCACAATCTGTTCTTCCGAGGGCTTTTTACTAAGCAGTGAAACCAATACAATAACAACGACACTGAGGCCCAGCAGCCAGCCGGAGGCAAAGAGAAAATTGTAGTCACCAATTTGCGCCAGGATTTCCGGGCTGTTAATCTTATTTTCAGCGGCCCCGTAGAAAGCCTGGATTGTCAGCTTTGACATGCCCGCTATGAAACCTATAACCAGACCAGACACGGCGCCCTTTGAATTAATTCGTTTCCAGAATAATCCCAGGAGGAAAACCGCTGTAATCGGCGGCGCGAGGTAGCCCTGCACACTCTGCAGATACTGATATAATCCGCCGGAGCCAATCCTGTGCATAACCGGAATCCAGAGAATTCCCAAACCTACAATGACACCCGTTGCCATACGGCCTACAGTTACCAAATGCCTCTCCGAACGGCCGGGCCAGATTTTCTCGTAGATATCCACCGTAAACAAAGACGCCGAGGAGTTGAACAACGAAGAGAGTGAACTCATCAACGCCGCAAGCAGTCCTCCCACAACCAAACCTCTCAATCCTATCGGAAGCAAAGTAGAAACCATAGTCGGAAAGACCATATCGCCTTTTATTATTCCATTTTCAATTGGGATAGAAATGATTCCCTTCTGATGCAGAGCATATCCAATCATGCCGGGAACGAGGAAAATCAAAACCGGCCAGACTTTAAGAAAAGCACCCCAAATCGCACCTCGCCGTGCATTTCTTAAGTTTTTCGCCGCGAGGGTCCGCTGCACAATATACTGGTCCGTACACCAGTACCAGATGCCGATTACCGGTGAGGCAATAAGTATACCCAGCCACGGGAAATCCGGATTACTGTTTGGACGCCAAAGGGCAAACTGCTCGGCGTTAGTTTTACATATTGAAACGAGTTCCGACCAGCCTCCGAGTTTACTAAGCCCAAAAAAGGTGATAAAAAATGAGCCTAATAAAAGGATAAAGGTCTGGGCGGTATCAGTATAAAGCACCGCTCGCAATCCTCCAAAAACGGTATATATACCGGTCAGGATAACAGTAGCAAAAGCGCCTATCCAGAACGGCCCCCATACATGTCCAAACAGGTTAATGTTTACATCCGGCAACAGGGTTTGAAAAACAAGAGCACCGGCATAGACAGTAACGGACACTTTTGTAAAGACATACGCAATCAGGGATACAATCGAAAGAATCCATCGAGCTAACGGGCTGAAACGTCTTTCGAGGAATTCCGGCATAGTAAATACGCCGGAACGGTAATAGAAGGGAACAAATATCCACGCTAACATAATCATTACCCAGGCGTGAAGTTCCCAGTGCGCCATCCCAACACCGCTGTTTGTTCCCTGTCCGGCAAGTCCAACGATGTGCTCTGAGCCGATGTTGGAAGCAAATAAAGAGGCTCCGACAGCGAACCAGCCTATATTACGCCCGGCGAGAAAGTAATCCTCAGAGGTTTTCTGTCTTTTCGAGGACCACCATACAACACATGCCAATCCCAGGAAATAAATACCGATAACGAGCCAATCAAGCCACTGCATATCAATACCCTTTTAATAGAACGATGTAAATTTCCATATTCTCATTGTACTGATTTATTTTGCCGAAAATTTGTGAATCGTTGTAGTCTGATATATCTGACCGGGAAGCAGAATAACTGAAGGAAAGTTCGGTTTATTCGGCGAATCCGGATAGTGCTGTGTCTCAAGGCAGAAACCCGAACGGTGCCCATATACTTTACCGTCCTTTCCGGTCAGCGTACCGTCGAGAAAATTGCCGCTGTAGAACTGAATGCCGGGTTCGTTGGTAAAGATTTCCATTACTCTGCCGCTTGTCGGCTCGTAAACCTTCGCTGCCAGTGACATCTCAAAATCATCTTTGTTCAGCACCCAGTTGTGGTCATAGCCGGGACCATATTTTATTTGCTGATTATCGGCATTAATTCTCTTACCAATCGCCGTCGGAGATGTAAAATCAAAAGGAGTTCCTTTGACCGGACGAATCTGGCCCGTAGTGATAAGGTATTCGTCGACCGGAGTGAAATTGTCGGCGTTAATCATCAATTCGTGGCCAAGGATATCGCCGTTGCCCTGACCTGCCAGATTGAAGTAACAATGGTTGGTAAGATTACAAATCGTGGGCTTATCCGTTGTCGCGTGATAATCTATTTTTAATTCGTTATCATTCGTCAGCGTGTAAGTCACAGTAACATCAAGATTACCCGGGTAGCCTTCCTCCATGTCCTTGCTGAGATAATGCAGTTTCAGGCCCGGACCTTCCTTCGACTCGAAAGGTTTGGCTTGCCACACCACCTTGTCAAAACCCTTAATACCGCCGTGCAGATGCTGCCCGTTGTTATTGGCCGCTAAGGTATATTCTTTGCCATCCAAAGTAAATTTAGCTTTGCCAATACGGTTACCGTAACGGCCGATTATACAAGCAAAGTACGGGCTTTTTTCTTCATAATCTTTTAGATTATCAAAACCCAGTAAGATATCGTCCATTTTGCCGTTCTTGTCAGGGACCATCAACTCGACAACCGTCCCGCCGTAGGTCATTATCTTAGCTACCGAACCTTTTGCATTTTTAAGAGTGTAGATATCCACCGCCTCGCCGCCTTTCGTTGTTCCGAAAGCTTCCTTTGTAATGGTTACTTTATGTTTATTTGCCGACATATTATCTTCATCACAGCCGACAAATACAACAGGCATCAACGCCGCCAAAAGGAAAACACAAATTTTAAACCGTGCTCTGCTCATAATTCTTTCTCCTACTTATTCAACCTGAATCCGATTCACTTGCCCTATGCAAGGCCGTTTACGAGCATATAATAAATTTCATTCAAACGAATGTTTTTCTTAAACTCCGCCAGTATAGTGGTATTTCGTCAATAAGCAAGCATTCAATACCCACCAAAACAAAGGTGATTGTCAGCTTTTTTATCACCTTTCAATAAAAACAGTTACATCGGTTAAATCAGGCCAAAACACTTATGGCCGGATATTATAGCCGTTTTATTCCGGTCGGCAAGGTCAAAAAGTACAGAGTCTGTAAAGACTGCTTGCCGGGGTAAAATTTTAAGTTGAAAGGATTTATTGTTGATTTGCGGAGCGAATACTATTAGTATGATTCGAGATTGTGAGAGGGCCAGGAATGGAAGCAATAAGGCCTGTCAGTGGAGGGCAAAAGGAAGGGGCTTCTCAAACTCCAGGGGGGATTCCATTGTCTGCGGGGGGTAATCAATGACAAAGGAGCAGAAAAAGACCAGAGAAAAACCGGCTGAAGAAAAGCGTGTCCGTCGGTCCAAATTGAACAAACTTGAACCGGTCGAGGTTAAAAAGGCCGGCCGGGTCGAGCATATGTCAGTTGAGGATGTGCTGCGAGCAAGCGATGAGAAATATCGGCCTCTGTTCGATAATATGCTCGACGGTTTTGCCTACTGCAGAATTATTCTTGATGAGAAAAAGCGGCCGACAGATTTTATCCATATTGACGTCAATAACGCCTTTGAAAGACTGACGGGATTAAAAAAGGAAGACGTTGTTGGAAAGAGAGTGACCGAGGCAATACCGGGCATTAAAGAAGCACATCCCGAATTGTTTGACATTTACGGCCAAGTCGCTTTAATTGGAAAAGAGACTGAATTCGAGATTTTCTTCAAACCTTTGAAAATATGGCTGTCCATTTCCGTATATAGTCCCGCAAAAAGCTATTTTGTTACTATATTTGAGAACATTACCGAACAAAAGCAGGCCGAAGAAGAGATTGCCAAGCTGGCGAGATTCCCTTCCGAGGATCCATACCCCGTTCTGCGGATTGCCAAAGACGGCACTATCCTTTACAGCAATCAGGCAAGCTCACCTATTCTCAAGCAATGGTGCTGTAAACAAGGTGAACAAGTATCTTATGACTGGATTGACTTAGTAAACGAGGTGTTGAGTAACCAGAAACCTCAGGAAACCGAACTGGAATGTGACGGTAAGGTTTTTTCACTCACGTTTGCCCCTGTTAGTGATCCTGATTTTGTCAATGTGTACGGTCTGGACATCACCAAGCGAAAGCAGGCCGAAGAAGAACGGGAAGTAATGATAAAGCTGCTGAGCCTTATTAATTCCAGCAACCATATGCATGAATTAATGAGACTGGTCACGGTATTTCTCAGGGATTGGTCGGACTGTGAGGCCGTTGGGGTACGACTTGTCGAAGGAGAAGACTTTCCTTATTACGTAACAAGCGGTTTTAGCGACGAATTCGTTCAGGCTGAAAACAGTCTTTGCTCGGTGAACGAGACAGGCGAACTGGTTCGTGACAGTCAGGGCAGGGTGTTTCTGGAATGTATGTGCGGCAATGTAATCAGCGGTCGCTATGACCCGTCAAAGCCCTTTTTTACCAGAGGCGGAAGTTTCTGGACAAACAGCACAACCGACCTGCTTGCCGGTACAACCGAGGCTGACCGACTGGCAAGGACACGCAATCGATGTAATACGGCCGGCTATGAATCCTTGGCGCTTGTTCCGTTGCGGACGGGTGGAGAGACTGTTGGATTATTGCAGTTCAACAGCCGGCAAAGGGGGCGTTTCACTCCAGAGAGAATCTCGCTGTTTGAAAGGCTGGCGGACAACCTGGCTATCGGCCTGGCCCAGCGGAGAGCGGAGCAGGCGCTGCGCGAGACGACTCAAACGCTTGAGGCAGTGATTCAAGGGTCCCCATTATCCATCGTTGCCATGGACAGAGAGCGAATCGTCAAGACGTGGAATCCAGCGGCTGAGCGAACGTTCGGTTGGAGCGCAGAAGAAGTCATCGGACGTCCATATCGTGCTATCCCTAAAGAGAAAATGGATGAAGCCGATACCTTGTTCTTGTGTGCGTTAGAAAGCGGATTGACCGAAGTGGAAACACTTCGGCAGCGAAAAGATGGTTCCCTAATTGACGTCAGTATCTCAGATGCTCCGCTGCGTGATAGTAGCGGCAATATTAATGGTGTTATGGCGGTGATTACTGACATCACCGAGCGCAAGCGGGCCGAGGAGACCTTGAAAAAGGCAGAGAACGAAAAAGCGACCATTTTAAACACCATGTCGGAACTTGTGGCATATCAGGATGCCGAACACAGAGTCGTATGGGCAAATAGAGTCGCAGGTGAGTCGATTGGTTCAACTGCTGAAAAGCTGCTTGGACGTTATTGCTATGAGATATGGCAAGAACGCAACAAGCCCTGCGTAAATTGTCCTATTGAAAAAGTGTGGAAAACCGGCCGATTAGAAACTGAAGAAATTCACAGCTCAGATGGTAGAGTCTGGTCTGTACGCGCTAACCCCGTCAAAAATAAAGCAGGCAACGTTATAGGGGTCGTAGAGATAACGTTAGACATCACCGAGCGCAAGCGGGCAGAGGAGGCACTTCGGGAAAGTGAAATCAGATTCAGGGATCTGTTCGAGAGTATGGGCAGCGGCGTTGCAGTTTATGAAGCGGTTGATGATGGCGCAGACTTTGTTTTCAGGAATATGAATAAAGCCGGTGAGCGTATAGATAAAATCCGGCGAGAAGAGCTAATCGGCAAGAGCGTAACCGAGGTATTTCCTGGGGTGAAAGAGTTTGGGCTGTTCGAGGTTTTTCAGCGAGTCTGGCGAACGGGTCAGCCGGAGCATCATCCCGTCTCGCTCTACAAAGACGAGCGTTTGGCACACTGGGTTGAAAACTACGTCTATAAGGTGCCCTCAGGGGAGATAGTGGTTGTGTACGATGACGTTACTGAACGCAAACAGGTGGAAGAAAAACTGCGTGAATATCAACATCAGCTTAAATCTATGGCCTGGCAGTTGTCGAAGGCCCATGAACAGGAGCGGCGAAACCTCGCAGTAGAAATGCACGACCGGATAAGCCAGCGTCTGGCTATGGCTAAAGTTAACGTACAAATCGCAGCCCAATCCTCGGCGGACGCTGAAATATCCGGTAAGTTACGCAGCACTGCTGAAGAAATCGGCCAGGTGATTGAAGATGCCTATTCATTGATGCTCGAGCTGAGTAACCCGGTGCTTTACGAAATCGGCCTCAAAGCCGCAATAGAGACATTGTTGAAAGACAGAATCCGGCCTGAGCACAAAATTGAATACGAACTGGAAATGGACGACGGCGACTTTAAACTGGACGATGTTATCAGTGTCCCTGTTTATCAAGCTGTCCGGGAGCTGCTGACAAATGTTGTAAAACATTCAAAAGCAAATAAGGTTGTTGTGAGTATTCACAGAGTCGGGGGTAAGGTACAAGTAGTAGTCAGGGACAACGGTATTGGATTTGATACGTCCAGGATAGGGGCACCCACTGCCGGCAAAGAAGGAGGGTTCGGCCTTTTCGGCATAAGGGAAAACCTCGAGTATATAAATGGGAAATTGGAAGTCAAATCCAGGCAAGGGAAGGGGACTGTAGCGATAGTAACTGCGCCGCTCGAGTACAAGGCGGAACCGGATTTGGGAGGTAAATAACAATGAGAATACTTATCGCAGATGACCATGGTATTGTAAGAGAGGGCCTGCGCTCAATGATTGAGAAAGAGCCGGACATGGAAGTAGTTGGTGAGGCGAAAGACGGGCTGGAGACCGTCGCATTGGCCAAACAACTGGCGCCGGACGTTATCATTATGGATATTTCGATGCCTAACTTAAACGGCATCGAAGCGACACGGCTGATACTGTCGGAAAACCCGAAAATCAAGGTAATCGTTCTTTCCATACACGTCGAGAAACATATTGTCAAAGAGATTCTCAGCGCCGGCGCCGCGGGATACGTACTAAAGACGTATTTGTTCGAGGAACTTTCCAGGGCGCTTCGCTCAGTACTTACCAATGGATACTATCTGAGCCCCAAGGTAACGAATATCGTCGTCGGCGAGTATCTGGATGATTCTCCAAGCGTGCGAGTCCGGGATGGAGTGAACCTTACGGGGCGGGAACGCGAGGTTCTTCAGCTCATCGCGGAGGGCAGAACATCCAAGCAGATTGCCTTAATGCTCCACATAAGCCCAAAGACCATTGAGACACATCGCCGCAAACTCCTGGAAAAAATAGAGGCCTCAGGTGTCGCGGAACTTACCAAGTACGCCGTACGCGAAGGAATTACCTCGGTCGAGTTCTGAGCGATGCCGGGGGTAAGTGTTTTTATTCTCGAGCCGACTGGGCCGTTCCCGATTAAAGACGAGAGTAAACACTCACAAATGAGCCGGATGCTCCAATCCTCCGTTTCTGATTGCATATTTTATTTTGTGAGGAGTTGTAGATTTTTACTTGCAACTGAGTTGCATCTTGTGTACAATCCGACAGGTTGTTTATCTATGGCTGGTTTTTATGGTTTTGTTTCAAGGGGTTTAATTATGTCGGCAGCCGGCAGAGCAAAGCATGTTCTGTTAGAGCTAAAAGCCCATGCACCATTTACGCTTTTGGGGGCACTGACGGGTATAACCCTAATGCTGGCGTTCAGGAATATCAGCCATCAGGCCAGCTACGGGCTATTTTATATTTTCCATCCGCTACACGTCGTATTAAGCGCGATGGTTACGGCGTCGCTGTTTCGACTGCATGAAAAAGCAAGGGGTTGTCTCATTGTACTGGTCGTTGGAGACGG
>Ga0315537_1002153_pt1 | contig 15144 bp, 15 predicted proteins | sample SalMarSW160270MG_FD_203091 | JGI IMG/M metagenome (GOLD analysis project Ga0315537, IMG submission 203091) | Salt marsh sediment microbial communities from the Plum Island Ecosystem LTER, Massachusetts, United States - Salt Marsh Sediment SW1602-70 ... | reverse complement strand
TACCATTATTAAAAAAGTCTGTGGTCGTAAAAGATTACATTCACTAGACACCGAAGCCATTAAACTATGGAACGAGGCGAGCGATGTCCTCCATGGGAGAAATCCAGACAATGCAATTGCAGAATCGGAGGCGATGGAGTTCGCTAAAAGAACATTCAATGTAGTTGAACAACTCTATACTCAGCAAAAAAGATAACGGAATTTTGTGGGGTCAAATCTTCATTGTTGACATATTAGTCTTTCCTATGCTATAAGGCCTTCATGGCTCGGCCTCTTCGCATCCAGTATCCCGGTGCCGTGTATCACGTCACCTGCCGAGGGAACGAACAGAAGGACATCTTTAAAGACGACGCCGACCGACGACGCTTTCTTGAATACCTCATCCAATCCCTCGACATCTACAGCGTCAAGCTGTGCAGCTATATCATCATGACCAACCACTTCCATCTGTTGGTACAAACACCCCTGGGCAATCTCGCCGAATTCATGCGTCACTTCAATATCACCTACACCGGTTATTACAACCGTCGCCACAACAGAACAGGCCATCTCTATCAAGGCAGGTACAAGAGTATCTTGGTGGATAAGGACGCTTACCTGGCGGTTCTTTCTCGCTATATCCACCTCAATCCGGTCAGGGTAAAGGCCATGGAGAAGGTACCTCGTGAGGAAAAGATCAGATATCTCACCACCTATCCGTGGAGCAGTTTGCCGGGATATCTTTCAAGGCGCAAGAGGGAGGAATATATTGATTACACCCTCGTTCTTGCAGCATATGGCGGCGATACAGACCGAGCTCGGCAGGCCTATCGGGAAGCCCTGTATTTGGAACTGGCAGCCGGCATAGAGATAAAAGACAAAGTGTGTGGGCAGAGTATCCTTGGCTCGGAAGGGTTTATCGAGTGGGTTATGGAAAAATTCCTCAGTGGAGAAAAGGATCGGGAGCGGCCTTCGCTTAAAGAGATACACACCTATCGGGCCAAAGATGTTATATTGAAGGCCGTAGAGCAGGAGGCGGGCAAGGGGGTTGAGGAGATTATCAAGGAGAAAGGGGTCTATCGGCAGGTTCTCATGGAGCTTTTATATCGTGTTGGTGGTTTGAAAGGGCAAGAGATAGGGAAGATCATGGGGGTTGGTTATACGTCCGTGAGTCAGGAACGCAGGCGGTTGCGGCAGCGGCTGGCAGGAGATCGAAAACTTGCGGCCTTGATTGCGCGCATCGAGCAGAAATGTCACTAATGAAGATTTGACCCCATTCTTTCATAGATACCTCGGGGAATGTGGTTAAGAGGGTTGACTACGACTCGTTTGGGAATATAATCAACGACACTGATCCATCTTTTACAGTTGCCTTCGGCTTTGCTGGTGGTCTGTACGACCACGACATAGATCTGGTCCGATTTGGTTTTAGGGATTACGACCACGATATTGGCAGGTGGACAGCCAAAGATCCTATACTATTCGAAGGTGGTGATACTGATCTTTATGGGTACTGCCTAAATGATTCGATTAACTGGGCAGATCCATCAGGAGAGGCTGCCCAAGTTATTGCACCTGTTGTTATTACAGTCGGCGCTATAGCCGCAATTACGATGTGGGCTTTAACGCCTCAGGATCAAAAAGAGGCTTTATTTGATGCTATGCATGATGAGGCAAAAAAGCTTTGGGAGTCGTTATTCAGAAAAAAATCTAAAGAGGATCCAAATCTTTACAACAAAGAGAAACAGAAACTAAAGCAAGGCAATGCATGTCAACCACCAGAGGAACCAGATCCGAAAAAGAATCCTCCACCACCAATCAAACCGACAGATGCACAGAAATTAGCAAGAGAACCATTGTGGGGAAAGTTGTTGAGAGTAATTAAGGGAGAACCTTTACCTTGAAAAAAAACAATCTATCTAGAAAATCGGTTGTATGCAATATCTGAATATAGGCAGACAGTCTTTGGGGGACGATAAAATGTCAATTGAAGTGAAAAATCTTTTAGAACAAGCTAAAGAAACTCACGAAAAAAAACAATATCTCAGTGAGATTGATTTACTTGACAGAGTCCTTTCTTTATCGACAAGCGAGATCGAAAGAGCAACAATACTGGAAAAAATTGGAAATAGCTATTATTTGCTTGATAGAAATGAAGAGGCTAAAAAATATTATCTATTAGCACTGCAAGCTGTCTCTAACTTATCAAACAATGAAAAGCTAAATTTGGTATGTTCAATAAATAATCGTTTGGGGGCAGTTTTTTTTGACGAAGGTGATTACCACGAGGCTTTATCTCACAAACTAATAGCAATGCGATGCATTGATCGACTGTGCAACGAAGACGCCTATTTGCTCCTAACAGCAATAGGGGTAAATTACGAAAAAACAGAACAATACAAAGAAGCTATCCTTTTCTATCAAAAGGCACTTAAGATCAAAAACATCGAAGAAAATGATATCGCAATGGTAAATAGTTACATTGGGCAATGTTATGATAAAATTGCGGACAAAGAAAAAGCTTTTAAATATTACAAGAGAACGTTTGATATTGATCCAGAATATGAGAATGGCTGGTATCTGATGTATAGATTTGCCGAACTTGCCTACGAGTTCGGTAAACATGAGATTTCCCAAAAATATTTCCTAAAAACTTTATTAAAAATTCCTTCTTCAGAAAAGTATTATCTTAAGGAGTGTAAGAAATATCTTGGTTACAATTATTTGGCTATTGGTAGTTATAAAAATGCCATATCTGAATTTGATGGTATCCTCACTTTGAAACCTGATTCTGTCTGGAGAGGAATTGCATATACCGGCATTGCCCAAGCTAATTTATCCATGGGTAAGGATAAAGCTGCCTTGCATGCAGCTCTGAAAGCCCTTGGTGAAGAACTCAGTGATGATTCCAAGGAAAGAATTTACTTCATGCTAGTTAAAACCCACCTGCTACGTAAAGAGATGACGATGGCAGATACCTGCTTTCAGAAATTATATCAATTAAATCCGCGAAGTAAATATGTCGAACAACTTTATAAGATTAATAAAAGTTTAAAAAAGACAACCAAAGGGGGAAAGGTTACTAAGAGGGGCTAAGCGAGAGAGTTAAGAGGGGACGTCCATAAAATTATAACTTTACAATATTACTATTATTTGCTTCTGTTATCTTCCTTTATATGCCCCGCAAGGCCTGCATTGATGCACCAGGTGTCCATCAGCTCGCAACGTTGCAGTATAACACCCCACTGCTTCCTATTTTTTCCTCTTCTTCATCTTTAAAATAACTTCCAATATTTCCTTCTTGTTCAGAATTCCCTTCTCAGCAAGCACCTCTATCAATGCCTCTATCTCGTACATGTTTGAGAGAGTTAATTCTTCATTAGGATCTAGGGGCCTATTTCACTGGTTAGGGACTTTCACGAATTGTTATGACCTACCCTTTTAAATATCTCTTTGCTATAGGCCCACTAAATATTTAAAGCAATGGGCTATCCTCGCTGCACGATTGCTTCATTCATGGCACTGACAATTTTGTTGATGTACTCTTTGTTGGTGGACACCAAAGCATTAGCTTCGCCAGAAGCACTACCAATCCTGACGATGTAATTGTTTTTGGCTAGAACTGCAACCATAATCCCGACGATAAGCACCATAATGCCAAAGGCTATTCCGCTCCCTCCGCCGTCGCTCGCCGCTACAATCCCTGTGATTATCAGACCAATTAATGCAATGATAACACCCGGTGTTCGGTTCGCAGTTTGCTTGCCTACTGCAACCGATGTGATGTTGGCCATCGCATAGGTTTTTGCACCCAATATGGCCCGTGCATTGGTCACACGAACACTACTGTCTTCATAATATGTGACTTCTCTTTGTTCCATCTATTGTCCTCCCATTTTTATCTTGCTGGAACAATCATTACGCACCTAAGCACGTTTCTTCTTGAGACGACAAGGCAAGATCCCTCTTATTTTGTTTGATTCTTTTGATAAAAAGCCCCCAAAGGGCACAATTCTCCTCAGAGGCTAAAATAATACCACCTTCCGGCAACCCACCTCCACAGAAGACACACAAAAGGCCTGTTTTGTCTCAACTTTTTCTAATCGTTGCGAAAGCCTGCACGTACCCAAAGTACTGCAAAGACAACTATATAAACGAGCATCCAAGAAACAGCAACAGGAACGAGATACAAGGCAAAAAGATTACCCCACCGAGTAGTACAAGATACTTCTTTGACTGTATACTTTTCCCATTCGTCTGGTTGCGGAGTACTGGATACTTGCTCTTCTTCCACTCTTCTGCAACTGCTAAGAAAAGTATCCTTTCCAAAATATTTTACAGGTCCAAAGACTTTTGTTAATTCTTTTCTTACGTCTTCCGGAATTTTTTGATTTTTATTTCTATTATATGACTCAGCCACTTCGGCTGCATAATAAGCTTTTGCAGACTGATGCTCAAAAATCGCATAGAAGGTAATAAGGGACGTCCATAAAATTATAACTTTACAATATTACTTACTTCTGTTATCTTCCTTGTATGCCCCGCAAGGCCCGCATTGATGCACCAGGTGCGCTGCACCATATTATCCTACGCGGAATAGAACGCAAATGGATATTTCAAGACGATACGGATAGGGATAACTTTCTTGTACGCGTTGGAACTCTTGTCTCAGAGACAGCCACGGCTTGCTATGCCTGGGCGCTACTGTCCAATCATGTCCATCTTTTGCTCAGGACTGGCACTGTACCGATCGCTACGGTTATGAGGAGGTTGCTCACCGGTTATGCGCTCAGCTATAATCGGCGACACCGCAGGCACGGGCACCTCTTTCAAAACCGGTATAAATCCATCCTGTGTCAGGAAGATCCCTATTTTTTGGAATTGGTACGGTACATTCATCTGAATCCCTTACGTTCACGAGCAGTGAAGAATCTTGCTGATTTGAATACTTACCCTTACAGTGGTCACTGTGTGCTTGTTGGCAAGCGGGAGCATGACTGGCAAGTTAGTGAGTATGTGCTTGCTTATTTTGGTGGGAAGGTGGGCAGGGCGCGGAGGCGATATAAAGCCTATGTGCAGGAGGGTATAGCGCATGGGCGCAGGCCTGAGCTTGTTGGGGGAGGATTGATCAGGAGCGTGGGTGGCTGGTCTGGGCTCAAGAAACTGCGCAAAGGGTTAGGGCGAATCAAAGGAGATGAACGAATCCTCGGAGACAGTGATTTTGTCCGTAAGGTTCTTGCCAGTGCTGAGGAGCACTATGAACGCACGTACCGATTGAAGTCTCAAGGGTATGATGTGGCACGTCTTGCCAAGCGTGTTGCCGATATTTTTGACATGGAGGCTGAAGAGGTGTGCTCTGCCGGTAAATATCGCAAGACTGTGAAGGCGCGCAGTGTCTTTTGCTATTGGGCGGCAAGGGAGCTTGGGGAGAGTGCGACTTCCCTTGGCAGAATGCTTGGCCTTTCGCAGCCTGCAGTGAGTATTTCGGTTAAGAGGGGGGAAAAGATAGTGAAAGAAATGGAAATTGAAATGCTAAATGAATAAATTTATAATTTTATGGACGTCCCCCTCCTTTTTCCCCAGTAATCTTAATCTTATACCCTTCAAAAGGGGAGTTGGTTTTGTTCCATGTCGTTCCGTCAAGCCAACTAATGTCTTGAGCCTCTTCGCAAGTAACCGCACCGCTTAACGCAAAAACTACCAATACTACAGCCAAAACAATGATTACTTTTCTCATATCTTTCCTCCTTTCAGTAAGAAAATCTATTAAAACACTAAACTCAAACTTAAACCATAAAATACAAAAGCCCCCAAGAGAGTGTACTAACTCCCTCAGAGGCTAATTAGAGCACCTTCCAAAACCCTCTTTCCATGTATCCCCCTCGAAGGTTGAAGGTTAGGTTGTTAGGTTATTTGTATTACCCCAATAGCAAGAATAGATTATTGCTCTTTGCAAAACTAATGTCAATAAGGATTGCCCTAATTTAGTGAAACCTCAACAGCTTGCGGGCTCAAGTCTATTAAACATCCTCTTACGATAACGGCGGCAGGGATTCTGTCTTGACCACCTTGAGCATACCGGTCTCCTCAGGCGTGAGCTCGAGGATATGCTGGAGGATCTCAGTGGGCCTCACGCCACCCTTCTTTTTAATTTCCATCTCTATCAAAAATTCCGCGCCGAAGAGTTCTTTGACAGAAGGGACTCCGTTCTGCATAGCAACAGAGGGGACATAGGCATCCCTCTTCACTACCTGGAGCCTCTCAACGCTGTCCAGGGCATTGACCTCCTTCATCCCCTTCTTCTTATCCTGGATGAGGATGAGCGCTTCTTTCTGAAGGATATGGAAGATCCTCTCGCGCAATTCCTCTTCTGAGAATGCCCTCCCTATCGCCTCCAGCGAGATGAGAAACCGATCGGCCTCAAATACCGTAGGCAGCGGCCTCCCCTTCAAGGCCATCTCAGAGGCATGAGTGATCCGCAACCCAAGGGGGAGCTCCGCGTTCAACCGCTCCTGAAACTCCGCTGCTTTCATATACCGATCAAGATCAAGATCCATAAATTCCGCTAAGCTCTCCGTGCCGACAGGCAGCGGATTGGTAAAGGATATCTTGGCCAGGGGATGAAACCCCTCGGAGAACCGCATGGGGATGCCGCCCCGCCGGGCCGCCCTGACGAAGACATCGACCATCTCCAAATGGCCGAGGAACCTGGCCTCCCCCACCTTGACAAACTGCGAACGGATCTTCTTCACCCACGGCCTTGTGCGCATACCCTCCCGGGAGGCTAATGGCGGGGGGGGCGCAAAGGAGGCATCTGACAGGACCATTGTGATCTCCTTGTCGCAGACGCCGCACTGGCGGCACTCTCCCCCGCGGCAATCAGGGGTCACCTCCCCTGTGCGGGCATGCTCCCTTTCATCCCGCAAAAATCCCTCTTCAACTCCACAATTAAGATGAGACCAGGGGTGCCGCTCGGATGCCCCCCTCTGACGGCTGGCGTAAAACAAGGGGTCGAGGCCGCAATCGGCAAATGCCTCCTGCCATTCACCCCACCGCAGGTGCTCTGTCCAGCCGTCGAATTGACAGCCTCGCTCATGGGCCTTCAGCAGGACCTCCCCGAGTCGCCGGTCACCCCTGGCAAAGACCCCTTCCAACAGGCTCATCCTGGCGTCATGCCACTTCAGCCGCAGACCTTTCCCCCTGAGCTCGTCCTTGAGGTATCGTTGCCGCTCTTGTACCTCCTCCAAGGCCAGTTGGGGCTCCCATTGAAAGGGGGTGTGGGGCTTGGGGACGAACGTGGAGATACTGACGTTCACATTCCCCCCCCGCTTCCCCCTCCCCCCCTGACGGGCGATCCGCTGCGAGAGGGAGACGATCCCCCTCAGATCCTCCTCCCTTTCGGATGGGAGACCCACCATGAAGTAGAGCTTGATCAGGTTCCAACCCGCTTCAAAGACCTGGGCCGCGGTCTCCAACAGCTCTTTTTCATCGGTGATCTTGTTGATGACCCCCTGCAACCGCCCGGTGGCCGCCTCAGGGGCCAGGGTAAAGCCCGTCTTGCGCACCCGCTTGATCTCTTCGATAAGTCCCCTGGTCAGGGTGCCCACCCGCAGGGACGGCAGGGAAACGGCCACCTTGGCGTCCGCGTATCTCCTCATCAGGGTCTCCAAGAGGGGGGAGATACCGGTATAGTCACCCGTGCTCAGGGAGAGGAGGGAGATATCGTCATACCCCGTCCTCCGCATGGATTGATCGATGATCTCCAAGATGCGTCGGGGGTCCCGCTCCCGAACAGGACGGTAGATGTAGCCCGCCTGGCAAAACCTGCACCCCCTGGTGCACCCCCTGGTGATCTCCACACTCAATCGATCATGGACCACCTTCAGAAAGGGGACCAGCGGGGCCAGGGGATAGTAGCACTTATCGAGGTCAATGACGGTCCGCTTGCGCACCCCCCCATACCCATCCCGGGCCACAAGGGGGTTGATCTCATCGATGGTGCCATCTGACTGGTAGCTGACCTGGAACAAGGAAGGAACGTAGACCCCCTCGATGGAGGCAAGTGCTTGCAAGAGGGTATCCTTATCACCCCCATCCGCCTTCCATCGCTTTATCAGATCAACCACCTCCAGGATGACCTCCTCACCATCCCCCAGACAAAAGGCGTCGAAGAAATCCGCCAGGGGTTCGGGGTTGAAGGCGCATGGTCCCCCGCCGATGATCAGGGGCATATCCGCTCCCCGCTCCCGCGCCAGCAAGGGTATCTGGGCAAGAGAGAGCATGTTCAGGACATTCGTATAGCAGAGCTCGTATTGGAGGGAGAAGCCGATGACGTCGAAGGCACGCAACGGGGTGCCGGACTCCAGAGAGCTGAGGGGTATGTTCCGGGAACGCAGGCGGGCCTCCATATCGAACCACGGGCTGAAGGCCCGCTCGCACACGATCCCTTCCTGGGCGTTGAGCAATCCATACAGGATCTGCATGCCGAGATGGGACATGCCGATCTCATAGGCATCGGGGAAGCAGAGGGCGAATCGCAGCTCGGCTTGATTGATGTCCTTGCGGCAGGCATTGACCTCTCCCCCCAGATACCGGCACGGCCTGCTCACCAAGGGCAAAAGATCCTGCATCATATCATCTCCCTCACCAATCATGATATATACCGCCCGAACCATTGTCAACGAACCCCCCTGAACAGGGAAGCACAATATTCCCTTGAAAAACAACGGATCGATATATATGTTATGTATAATAGAAATACAGGGGAGGATTTATACTATGAGTGAAGGAGCTATCGCGCATATCAGTGACGCAGAATTCGAGCAGGAGGTCATAAAGGCTGACTTGCCCGTGCTGGTGGATTTTTGGGCGCCGTGGTGCGGCCCTTGTATTATGGTCGCCCCCATGCTGGAAGAGCTGGCCCAAGAGTTTAGCGGAAAGATCAAGATAACCAAGATGAACGTGGATGAAAATCCCACGACACCCCCGCTCTACGGCATTCGTGCCATACCCACCCTCATCATCTTTAAGGGGGGAGAGGTAGTGGAACAGATCACCGGGGTGGTCCCCAAGGACCAGTTGAAGTCCAAGCTGGAACAGGCGGCGTAAAACGACGAGTCACGTGCAGTAATAAAAAAAGGGCAACCACATGAGTTATCGCACTACTGCGGACCGCCAGCGCGGCGGTCCGCCTTTTTATTACCGAGAGCGCCCTCATTAGGCGGTTATTCTATCTCCAGATTACCCCGACCGCAAAACAACCCCGCCTCATATCACATGTAGAAATGTCAAATTATAATTGACATTTACTAACATTTTTGATAATTAAAAAGATGATTGGCGCCTGGGACGCAAATCCAGCTGAGCGGGCCGAGAGGAGATCAGATTAACCAAAAAACCTATCCTTCTCTATTACGTGGATTCAGCCCAAATCGGCATGATGCCATAGGGAAAACATGAGAATGCAAGAATCAATACAAACAACTGGTAGTCGGGAATCCCTGATTGATGTTACCAACCTAACGAAAACGTTCGACGATATAACGGCCGTGAGTGAAATAGCTTTTTCCCTCAAGAAGGGGGAGATTTTCGGATTCCTTGGCCCTAATGGAGCAGGGAAGACAACGACCATCAACATGCTTACAGGACTCTCCAGACCTGATGCAGGAATGATCACAATCGCTGGTCAAGACTGTGTGAAATATCCAAAAAAGGCACAGCATTTAATTGGCATTGTCCCCGATGAAAGCAATCTCTATCCCGAGCTATCCGGATTCGATAATCTTTGCTTCTGCGCCGCATTATATGGAATGCGCAAGCAAGAGCGTCAAGAGAGGGCACGTGAGCTATTGGAAAAATTCGGCCTCAAGGATGCAGCACATCGAAAGTTCGGCGGATATTCAAGGGGCATGAAACGAAAACTGACCATCGCGGCAGGCATTATTCATCATCCACAGATCCTGTTCCTCGATGAACCTACGACCGGCATAGACGTAGCCAGTGCCCGGCAGATCCGCCAACTTATCTCCGATCTCAACTCAGGCGGGACGACGATATTCCTGACTACGCATTATATCGAAGAGGCCGAGCGGCTGTGCGGCCGAATCGCCTTCATCGTCCAGGGGCGAATCGCCCGCATCGATACCATCGAGAATTTGATGCAGCAGACGCAGGGCCGCCACGTCGTGCAATTCGCCATCTCAGATAACACGGCCGGCCTGTGTAAAAATATCATAGCCGAGTTCCAGGATCTCCAGTGTCGTCCCGTCGCCGGCGGCGTTCGCGTCGAGTCGTCCCGGCCTATTCGGGTAGGCCCGCTGGTGCGGCTCTTGGAGGATGAGGGCGCTGAGGTGTCCGAGGCTCGCAAAATTCGCCCGACACTGGAGGATGTCTTTGTACAGATCACGGGCATTGAGGCGGGGATGATGAAGCAGGAGAAGGAGAAAATGAAGATGGGGGGCGAATCATGAAGAAGTGGATCGCCTTCTGGAATATCCTGGCTAAAGACATGCGTTCATACTACCTCAAGCCTCCCAACATCAGTTGGGGACTGTTGTTTCCCCTGGTCTGGATTGCCATGTTTTTCATTCGCTCCGGGCTGGGGTTTGAAAGCATCACCGGTCTGCTTCCGGGCGTCATGGCGCTGAGCGTGCTCTTCGGCACAACCAGCGTACTTTCCGTCACCGTAACGTTTGAAAAAAAAGGGCGATCATTCGAAAGGTTGTTGCTGGCCCCGATCTCGCTGGAACTGCTCATGCTGGCAAAAACGACCGGCGCCATTCTGTTTGGAACCATCAACGCCTTCGTTCCGATTCTGATCGCGTTGTTTTTGACGGATCTGTCGGCTGTGAACTGGTCGATTATGGTGCCAGCGGTGGTCTTGATCGCCGTAAGCTCCACATTTTTGGGGCTTTTTATTGCCGTCTCGGTAAAGGAGGTTTTCGAAGCCCAGACGTTCTCTAATTTTTTCCGTTTCCCGATGATTTTCCTGTGCGGACTCTTCTTCCCGATCGCATCCCTTCCATTAGTTTTGCGCCCGTTGTCTTATATATTGCCTCTTACATACGGTGTGGACATTCTTCGAGGGGCAATTACGGGAAAAAACAGTATGTATCTTGGATTGGATTTTTTTGTAATAATTTTTTTCTGTTTAGTACTTTTTTTTGTTACCCTGAAGAACATCAACAGGAAATGGATTACGTAAATCTTGGCATAACAAGACGCTCCACCGGACGGCAATTCCGTTTCGTTCTATTCCCGGCCGGTGAACTAGCTCATTATTAAATAAAAGAACATTACTGATCATGCCTCAACTCGTGAAAGGCGGAAAGAACACATTTGGATGGTCTATCGTAAGTGAACAAGGCGATATCGCCATACCCCCTGACGCATATGCTGAATACGGTTTTGTAGAGGGAGAAACCGCACTGGTCATGTCAGGCAGCCGGAAATCGGGCGGATTGGTATTGTCAAGGCTTGAAACATTTATGCAGTCCTCAATCGCAGGCGTACTGGCAGAACACGGGGACCTGGCCGACCATCGAATCCCGGAGGGAGAAACCGTCAAAATCGGGCCACGATTTTACTGCCGGGTACAAATAAAAGATATGCGATTCTCAGTACCACTCAATACGCTGGAAAAATATGGGATAGCAAAGGGATCTGCATTGCTTACGGTTCGAGGCAGCAATGTCGGACTCACATTTATTGTAAAAGGACCAATCATAGAGGAAGCACGAAAGCATCCTGAATTGGAGACGTTCTTTTAAGATTACAGAACCATCGCATCGTAAGGAGGATTCCTGCGCTGCGGTTTCTTCGCACACGCGCAACGTTTGCGCCTCACATCAGCATAAATCCGTCCTCAGGCAATGTTGCAAAACAGGCATGGCTTGATTTGTTATCACGTTTTGTTATAAACTACCGCCAATATGATAACCGCAGGGGGGTATATCCTAGTCGTCAGAGCAAATTAATAAAGAAGATATTGGGCAGATTTTTAATAATCACCTTGCAGTATTATTTTGTGCCAAACAGCGATGTGAAAACTTACTAAAAAAGGAGCGTATCGAACATGAATGAAACGTTACAGGTCATTAAAGAAAGAAGGAGCATTAAGCAATACAAGGCAGAACAAATACCTGATGCCGACCTACAACAAATAATGGAAGCAGCTATCTATGCACCGAATGCCAGGAACGCGCAAGCATGGCATTTCACCGTGATACAAAAGAAGGATATGATTGATAGGATGGTAGGTATAATAAAAGAAAATATAATGAATTCAGGCATTGAATTTCTTATGGGAAGAGCAAGCGAACCTGACTATCACACCTTTCACCATGCCCCAGCCATCGTCATCGTTACCGGAGATGAAAAGGATAAATTCAGGGAGGTCTCTTGCGGAGCAGCAGCAGAAAATATAGCGTTAGCTGCTAAATCACTCAACATAGGCTCATGCGTCATGACATCCCCTGAATTCCTTTTCGCATCGGATAAGGGTAACGCATTAAAAAAAGAGTTAGGCATCCCGGACGGGTACACTCATGTGTGTGTCGTTACACTCGGATACAATGAGGGAAAAGAACCGGAAACGCCGCCAAGAAATAAAGATGTCATTACTTATGTAAAATGATTTCTTGCCGCATCAGGGCATCACGTATGTCGCCTTATGAACGCCTCAATCTCCTGAAAGTATTGCTCCCGCCCCACCATCATCAAGGTATTGTGGTCCGCCCGCGGGATCACCACCAGGCGCTTTTCCTCGGCAGCGCTTAACCGCAACAACTCCTCGGCCTCATGCAGGGGGATCAGGTGATCCTCGGCGGCATGGATCAGGAGGGTGTGAATACCGATGGAGCGCATCTTGTACCCATTGGGGAAGTCCTCTCCGTGCTGCGTTGGGAGCTGCAAGGGCAGCCCGATGTAGCTGAGCAGTCGAGAGGCGTCGCTGAAGCCGCTCTCCACAATGAGCCCCCGTAACGCATTGGGGGATTGGAAGGCCACCTCAATGGCCGGGGCACTCCCCAGGGAGCGTCCCATGACGAAGACGGCCTCGGGATAACCCCCTTCCTCCAGGACCTCTCTGAGCCTCCCAAAAATGGGGTGGGCATCGTGCAGGATATGGCTTATGGTCGGCTCTCCGGTACTCAGCCCATAGCCGCGATAGTCGGCCACAAAGAGGTTGAGCCCCACAGCGGTGTAGAGTGAAGAGACAAGGTCGTAGTCCCCTGCGGTCTCGCCATTGCCGTGGAAGTAGAGGATGGTGGCGATCCCCTGGGGGGCCGGATAGAATCGACAGACAACGGAGACCCCTCCCCCCACATCCACAGGATAAAGGGCAATATCATCCTGCGGGGGAGGATCCCGCCGGGGATAGAAGATGAAGTGAGAGACCTCAGGGTTGTCGAAGGGAGTAAGATCCCTGTGCGCTCCCCTGTCACCCTTTCCCGCGCTCACCGCTCTTCCCTTCCAAGGCCCGGCGGATGGCCTTCTTGAGCGGGGTCAGATCAGAAGACTTGACCACGTACGCATCAGCCGCAATGGCCTTGACATCCCGTTTGAAGACCTCATAGGCGGAGCAGAGGATTACAGGTAGATCATAGTATCGGTTGCGTATCTCCTGCAACAGAGCCAATCCATCCGCATCGGCCAGCTTGATGTCCAGGATGACGAGGTCCGGGCCCTCCTGCTCGATCCGCTCCACCAGCCCTTGGCCGCTGGCAATTGAGACTACCTCATAACCCTCGTCCGTCAGCTCTTCCTTATAGAGGAGCCGTATGGGTTCCTCGTCATCGACTACGAGAATTTTAGGCATCTGCGTCTCCCGTGCTCCCCCACCGCTCATCCAAATACGGGCGGGTCTCCTCAAAGACCATGCATTGCTCCTCGATATATTCCTCCGCCTCCTGGAGAGACATCCTCTCGGTGCGCAGGACAAAAGAATAGACCTTGCCGAAATAAAGGGGTATGAGAGAGCGCAACAGCGTCTCTCTCTCGCCGTCTAACGTATGATATCCCATGGCATAATCAAAGAGTATATGCGCCCACAGCTGAGAAGGAAAGTCGAAATATGCCCGCTCTATCTCCGCCGCCTCGATCAGCTTGGCAAAGACCTCCGGCGCCAACACCCGCTGCCACACCCCCCGAAACTGGGTGATGCCCTCGGAAAAGCGCCGGTAGAGCCCGTCGGCATTCACCTCCACCGGTGGGGGCTGTTCTATCTCTCCCAGGCCAAACCCGAATACAGCGGTGGGCTTGCTCCACTTCACGCTCCTCCAGCAGGGCTCACAGGATGCCATCATGCCGAAGATGGTCCCCATTACCTGGCTGAACATCGGGCCGAGATCGGCCCCGGGATCCTTGGGGCGATGGATCTTCGGACGCCCCAGGTAAGCTTGGCAGATAGGTATGCCGTGGGCGATGGCCTGGGTAGTCATCCAGATATCGATACCGAACTGGGCGATCTCCTCGTTCCAGAACTCACGCTCCAGATAGATGCGTACCAGCTCACCGGAGAGACCAAAATCACCCCCGATGGGTTGGCGCACACGGCGACCGTAGAGGGAGCGGAGCAGGGGATAGGCTATATTATTGGTAATGGTACCGTCATATTTGTGGCGTACGTAGAGGGGCGCTACGAACCCAAAATCCATGAAGAGGGGTTCACCCAGGCTCCTCACCCACCGTGGGGTGATGCTCTTCAGATCGGCGTCAACGATGATGCAGGCCTGGGCACCCAGCGCATCGACTTTGGCAAAGAGGTTCATCAGATTGTTCCCCTTTCCCCTGACACCAGGGGGGGTGGAAAGATAGATCTTGGGGACCTCGGTGGGTGCCTTTAAAAAGGCTTCTTTCGTGCCGTCTGAGGAGTTGTTGTCACAGTTGATGATCACTGCGGTTTTGTCCCCGAAATACTGAAGGAGCCCCAGGCCGGCCTGGGTGGTGGGATACGCAATAGTCGTGGCCTCGTTATAGGAAGGGATGCCGACGACGACATCCGCCTGTGTTATCTGCGACGGGTTTTCTTCATACGAGGCCATGGCCTTATTTTTAACACAGCAGGTACTGAACCTCAAGGCCAAAACTGATCCTCTATTGACCCATTCGGTATTGACAAGGCTAGCGTAAAAGAAACACCACTCAGGGTCAACCCTGGGTAAAACC
>Ga0315537_1002152_pt1 | contig 15150 bp, 16 predicted proteins | sample SalMarSW160270MG_FD_203091 | JGI IMG/M metagenome (GOLD analysis project Ga0315537, IMG submission 203091) | Salt marsh sediment microbial communities from the Plum Island Ecosystem LTER, Massachusetts, United States - Salt Marsh Sediment SW1602-70 ... | reverse complement strand
AGAGCTCACGCTGAACTTCAAGTATCTCCTCTACCGTTCCCGCCCGTTCCATCAGTTCGCGTAACTGTGCCTCACTTACCTCAAGATTACTCAGCTGGGCACTCAGGTCAACATATTCCTCGGTAACATCTTTGCTTGTCGTGCTCTCATAGTTAACCTCTACCGCCATATTGCGCAGTGACCTGATAGCATTGTCAAAGTTTGCGGCATCTACCCTGATAGAAATAGACCCGACCAGGCTGTCATTTTCCCGCCAGCTGTTCGAAGAGACAACATAGCCATCATATCTATCAGCAAGCTCAATAATTTGCTCTATAGTATCAAGCACATCCGTTACCACCAGCACCATTTCCCCGGTGCGTACAATCATACGCTCCGGGACTAACAACTCATCATAATCCGAGACACCTTTCCCTGACTCAGTGGGAGCAACCGGTGGTATCTCAATTACCGGTGCTGGTGCCTGCCCAATTTTTCCTGCCGAGGAGTCTTCACCACCCAAATTGAATATCCCTGATGGTGGTGCTTGGGGTGCCGGTATCGGGGTCGGTGCTGGCTCAGGTACTGCCTCAGGAGCTGATTCAGCACATGCTACTGTACCTATGAGTATAATCACAACTAACAGACCTGCTATCAACCTCTTCATGATAGACCTCCCGTCTACAATAAGCTTCTTAATTAATTATAACGCATAAGTAAAGAAAAGGTTCGCTTATGAAGGTACAATTTCGATGAATGTATCAGAATAATATTATGAGATGTTGCTCTCATATACCCTTATCCTGCGCATCCTCAATATGAGGAAGACCTCTTTGCCCACAGCCAAATTCATCTCTTCAAATATATGATAGGGAATCTCCGCCACAAGGTTATTCTCAGCCACCGCAATCCCGATTCTAACAGTATTACGAGCATATTTTATCTCGGTGATAACCCCCTGAAAGCCGTTGACACCTTGTCCGGGAGGCTTGGTTTCCGAGACATAAATATGACGTGGCAAAATCGCCACTTTGTGAATGGACTCACCCTCATGGGGAACGATGAGTTTCAAACCGCCGCTGGTAATTTCCATAATACCCTGTCCCAGATTCTGGCAGTAGTCGCAGTCGAGGATATTTGGCGCACCTATGAAATCGGAGACCATTTCACCCTCGGGATAGAAGAGTATCTTCTCTGGCTCAGCCACCTGTTCTACATGCCCGTTATGGATAACGGCCACCCTATCCGCCATGTCGATAGCCTCCATGAGGTCATGGGTCACATATACCGCGGTAATACCCAGGCGACGCTGCAACTGCTTTAACTCGGTTCTTAAGTACTTGGCAGTCTGGGCATCCAGACTCGACAGAGGCTCGTCCAGAAGCAGCACGCGAGGGGACGGAGCAATCGCCCTAGCCAGAGCCACCCTCTGCCTCTCCCCACCACTCAGTTGCTTCGGATACCTTGAGGCGAGATGCTCTATATTCATTAGTTCGAGTAACTCGTGTACTCTGGATTCTATCCGATTCTGCGGCCATTTCCGGGCACTCAAGCCATAGGCTATATTGGCAACGACATCAAGGTGGGGAAATAAAACCAACGCCTGAAACAGGTAGCCCACCTCTCTCCTGTTAGCCGGCAGGGTATCTACGGGGACATTATCAAACAGCACCGACCCCTCATAATCAGTTAGTCCAGCGATGATGTTAATCAGGGTTGTTTTACCGGCACCATTTGAACCCAGGACAACCAGCAACTCCCTATCAAATATCTCAAGGTTAACATCCCGGCAAACGTATTTACATATATTCTTGAGAGTTATTGACGGCATATTATCTCCATCTGGCAGTCAGCCTGGCTTCCAGATACTCGAAGAACTTCTCAAAGGCAAGACACATTATCGCCAGTACAATGAGACAAACGATGATGATGTCAATACGAATCAGGCTCTCGGCTTTCATGAGCAGGGCGCCAATCCCGGTGGGTATAGCGACCATCTCGGCGGCGATTATTACCCGCCAGGCCATGCCCGCTTCCAGCCTCAGCCCGGTAAAGATATTAGGCAGCGCCAGCGGCATAACCACGGTAGCCAGAACCTTGCCGTCGGACGCCCCCAGAGTCCTGGCCGCCTTAATATAGTCTTGGTCAACATTCCTGATGCCGGTTACGGTGTTGTAAAGGACAGGAAAGAAGGAACAGATGAATATCAGAGTAATCGGCAGCATTTCGTTGATACCTATCCAGAGCATCAACAGGGGAATCCAGCCAAGGGTAGGAATGGGATAGAAGAGGCTTATGATAGGGTTCAGGGCTTTGTTTACAACAGTCCGCCACCCCATGATAGTCCCCACCACGATACCAGCCACCGAGCCAGCGCAGAAACCAATAAGAACCCTCACCAGACTGCTCAGGAAATTTTCACCAAGCACCCCGCTGGCGCTCAGGTGATAGAATTCGGCGACGACGGTGGAAAAGGGGGGCAGAAAGAAATGACCCGGGAGTATATCGAGCCTGGCCACCAGTTCCCATATGGCCAGGAATACGGCGATAGGTAGTATTCCCCACCCCGGTTTGAACTTACTGAGTACGTTCTTCACTCCAGAAACCTCAAATCAAGAATATCCCCGGAACTGAAGCTACTCTTTATATAGCCGAGTTCGGCAACATAATCTATAATAGCCTGAACCATTTCAGGGTCAATGCTTGTGGTAAATTCCATCCGTTGCATGGAACGTAATAACACCTCGGGAGTAATCGCCAGGCTGGAAGCGACATCGGCCACTTCAACCGGCAATAATTCACCGCCAGCCGCCTGCAATTGCCTGGCGACAACCTGGGCGGCTTCTTCAGGATGCTGGTTAGCCCAGTCGGTTGCCCGTTGCGATACCTGTACCAGCTTCCTCACCACATCGGGGTGGGCATTTATCAGGTCCTCCTTGACCACCAGGACGCTACCCTGCATCTGTGGCCAGACATCCCGGCTCGTTAGCAGCATGGTAAAGCCAAACTCCTCAGCCATGGTCGCCCACTGCTCCGGCAGAAAGGCGGCATCCAGCTGCCCCGTCTTGATAGCCAGAACCTGCTTCGGGGGATTCATCCGCTGAACATTGCTCAGCACCCTGCCCTCATCAAGATGGTATGTATCTATTATCTTATGGAACAAAATATCAACGGCACCGCCTTCTCTCACACAGCCGAAGCGAATATCAGGCTTTTCCAGATCACTGACCGTCTTTATTTTTTCCGCATCAACCACCAGACCGTAGCCGTACTTATGCGTACCGGCTACTACCTTTATAGGCACTCCGGCGTTGGCATAGGCATTAATGGCCGGCACAAGGCAAACATAAGCCACTTCGATATCACCCCGGGCCAGAGCCGAAGCCAGAGCCATACCAGTGGCATAGCTCTCGTAGGCAGCCAGGTCCAGACCTTCTTCTTCAAACCATCCCTTGTCCTGACTAATATAAGCACAGGCGGCGTGGTCCATAAATTCAACCGCCATCCCGATAGGTGCTTCCTCCTTTTCCGCACATCCACCAACCGTAATCATTAACATAATTCCTATCAACACCAAAACCACTATCTTTTTCATCTTTCCAGTCCAATATCACCTGTTTGAATAAACGCTATATTATTATAAATATAACGATATTTTAAAATTTTAAGGCGTACTATTTCAGTATCTCCCTCACTCTGGAGCGTTTTTCTTTATACTCTCTGACAATCTTCCGCCCCTCATCGGTCAATCTGGCATAACCTCCCCGGGCACCCCCCGTGTACTTCTCCACCAGAGGTGACGGCGCCAGGCGGTTCATGGCTTCAACCCAGAGCCAGGCGTTCCGGTAAGCCAGTTTCATAGACCTGGCCGCCGCCGATATCGAACCGAGCTGGTCAATACGCTCCAGCAGCGTCGCCCGGCCCCACCCCATGAACAGCTTGCCGTCTTTCTCCAGCCAAACCTTGCTTCTTATCGTTACCCCTGAACCCGGCTTGTGTCCAGAGCGAGATACATGCTTAACGCCAAATTCGGGTATCCTGATTTCAGACATTTACATTCGCACCTTATACGGAATACATGAGACAACCTATATTATCAGCAATATAACGTCATGTCAAACCCGTAGAAAATGATTTCCTGCAATCAGACCCAAATAATGGCCTCAAGCCATACATATTGTGACATTTTAGCGACATCATTAATCTGTTATGTGATATCCTTGTAATCAACATATGCCATAGACAAGGATTCTGTGAGTTTTTAGTCACCTTTTAGTTCAAAGAAACAGATTTTGTGACTTTTTTGTGATTTTTCCAGAGCATTTTGTGACGTGATTGTTATACGACAAACTTATCATATGTATAATATGCCTACTTCGTTAAAAACACTTGGAACACACAGGCTTATAGCTTTTTATTATAGGGACGCTAGATTTGACAAAAAATAGCTATAAAACAAATATCCGTTTAACTTCGCGTGATATCGCCGCGTATTGTCAGGTCAGTAAAAGCACGGTACTTGAATGGATAAAGAGCGGCAGACTGAAGGCTTTCAGCCTGCCGAGCGGGCATTATCGTATCGACAGGAGAGACTTTAAAGAATTCCTTGAAGCATGGCATATGCCTGTTAAGGGATGGCTCTTTGAAGATAATAACGGAAAGGAAGGAGGTTAGAAACAGGCCTGGCACAACAGCCGGACCCAATTCTTTAGTCGACCTGTAGTCAACTACTACTTCAGAATAGGCAGATGACTAATGGTATACAAGGAAGTAAGTATTACATTAGGAGAATTAGCTTATGAAGACTTCAAACCTATATCAAGTTGAGAAACAGAGCGGGAGAAACCAGGAAAGGTCGCTCGAGAGGATGGACGCCATAGCCTGTGGCGTGCAAGCCAGGTTTGAAGAGAGTACCGGTTACTCAAAAAAGGTTACCGACGCCACGATTAATGTTGCCCGAGCTCTGGGCGTACCCGACAATGAAATTGAAAAATGGGCAGCTTACCGATTAAACCGAATCGCCCGTGATACAGAAAGACTAAGGGAAATTAAATCACTGCTCGATAAACTTTACGGCAGCTCACTCGGCGTAACCGCAGAAAGCCTACAATATAAGTAACAGGACATTAATCTGCTGTTATTCAAAACCAAACAAGGTCACACAGGCCAATATAAATGACGGTTCTTCTTGTACCGGTCATCCATCATTCGACCCGTCGTCTGAGGTTTTGCCCTCACCGCAGAGTCAAATCTGACTACTAGTCTGTTTTAGCTTCCGCCTTAATTACATCATTTTTCGCGCTGCAGATTTACGCCAAGGCGTTTTTCTCGATAGACCGAAGCGATAATCAACCTCCTTATCCCAACCTCTGTCGTCAGCAACGCCTGCCCCGGTAGATTTACTACGCTTACGGTTACCGTACTCAATAATTTGTACAATAATATGCGTAGTACCTGGGTATGGAGGCGATAATGCTTTACATGAGCTGAGCCGAAGCTCTGGTAGCATCATTAGCCCGGGAAGGCGTGGACGTGATTTTTGGAATACCTCTTCAACAACCCGCGCCTTGACGACACCGGGCTGCATCACACTAGTTGCTCAGGCTCGATCAATTTAGGCGGCTGCTGTGCACGATAGTAGTCACGTATATATTTGAAAATCTCAACAAGGGTAGCCGTTAGTGGGCCAATCAGCAGCAATCCCCAGAAACCAGCGACATAAGCACCCAGGACAAGCAGGAATATCATCACGGCAGGATGTATTCGTAAATAAGCACTCTGTATCTTGGGAACAAGCAAGTTATTTTCCACCAGCTGAACACATACAAAGAGAACAGCCACCCATAACGCCTTTTCCGGTACGACGGCCAGTGTTACCACTACCGCAACAGCCCCACCAATCCAAGGTCCCAGTGTTGGTATAACCTCACATACACCAGCCAGGAGAGCCAGGGCTATTTTATACGGCACTGCCAGTATGAGCAACCCTATGAAAGTGAAGTAAGCAACAATCAGCCCCAGCATAATCTGAGCCCGAATGTACCTCCCCAGCACCCTCTCTATAATTTTAAGCACATTCCGGGAATGTGCGGCAGCACCCAGTATCATGGCTGAATTCAAACCGTTTTTCAGCTTCTCCGAGTCTTTTAATATATAAAAGAGAAAGAAGGGCAGTACGGCAAAACCGAGAATCAAACCGAAGGCACCAGAGATGGTGCTGATCGAGCCAAGTATGGCATCCCTGATATACCCGCCTATTGACGACCCGACCTCACTGACTGCCTCATTTACCTCCTGTTGTATCTCTACAGGGAGGCTTTCGATGATTCCTTGAAGCCAGACCCTTACCTGATACAGACTTCTGGTGAGCAGGTCAGGAGCGCTTTCCAGAAGAGTGGCGGTAGCGTCGATGACGGCTGTAACGATAAAATAGACAAAACCACCAATAATGACAATAAGTAAGATAAAGGCTATCAGAACAGAAACTACTCTTCTGAAATCAGGCCACTTCCCCCTGGGCGGGAGCTTTTCCTCCAGCCAGGTAACTAATGGCATCAGAAGATAGGCAAGAATAAGGCCAATAGCAAAAGGGAATATTACATTTCTTAACCAGTAAAGAATCAAGAGAAATATAATGATACCCAGTATCACAGATACCAGGCGCCAGTGTTTAATAATTACATTTGTCAATTATTGCAATTCTCAACCAATGATTATCCATGACGGCACGCGAAGAAAGCCGACAATACAAGATTGCTTACATGACAAACCGCTGATACGGATTCGGTTTACCTTACGCTTCCTTAGGAGCGAATTTTTCTTTCACTCTCTTGCCTGCCTCGACAGCCGCCTCCTTGGCCTTGCCGGTAATTTCGCCTGCTTTTTCCTTAACCTCTCCGGCTTTCTCCTTTAGTAGCTCTCTTGTTTCCTTTCCTGCCTTAGGAGCGTAGAGAAAGCCGATGGCGACGCCGACAATAGCGCCAATGACAAAACCGATGGCAAAACTACTACCTGTATCTTTTTCACTCATCTTCATCTTCTCCCTTTTTTCTAGTGAATTGTTTTACCAAACTTATTGCCTGCCGTATACCCTGAACGAAGGCGGCTACCTGAGCCAGGGGCTTGACCACCTCTACTTCCACTGTAGAGGAGATGTTCTCCACGGTCCTGGTAGTCGCCTTAACGGAATCTATTACTGGTTTCAATCGCCGATAGAATAAGAACACAAGTACTGCCAGAAATAAGATGACTACTGTTGCCCCCAAACCGAAAATACATATCACCAGGTCACGGAACCATTCAATACTCACTGGTCACCACCCCCGTTTCTAAGTATTATAATATGCATTGTATCCCCCTTTTGCCTGCGATGTAAAGCGGACTAACCTGAAGTCAGAAATCATCAAGCGGAGCTTTCCTAACAGTCTGCAAACAGGTGGTATCATTATGCCTGGTAAGAATCAACCTGTTCCCCTCATAGCTGAAGCGGGTAATGCCGCAGTTATCCAGCCTTATGTTCCAGAAGTGAGAGTTGTCCAGCCCCAGCATAGCGCAGATTAATACCTTATTGACCACCCTATGCGATACAAGAACCACCCTCCCCTCCTCGCACTTAAGCATAGTATCTTCAACAAAAGGCACAGCCCTGTTTCTGAAATCCTCAAGGCTTTCACCACGCGGCATCTTCACCTGCTCGGGCAGGTCCGTCCAGTCCTGATTAAGCTCAGGATATTTTTCCCTGACCTCCTGACGAGATAATCCCTGCCATTCGCCGTAGTCGAAGTCTATGAGATTTTGAACGATATTGACTTCAAGCGCCTGGCGGCCGGCAACCGCCCTGGCGGTCTTTACAGCCCTTTTCAGAGGGCTGGAGTAAACAGAGTCTATTTTATCCCCACTCAGATATTCGCCCAGTAGCTCAGCCTGGCGCATCCCCGTCTCGTTCAAGTCCACGTCCGCCCTGCCCCGGAAAATTCCGGCCGCATTCCAATCGGTCTCACCATGCCTAGCCAGAATGATTTCCAGCATCCTATTTCTCTTCTTCTATCTTCTCGACCTCTATGGTGCATTCAGTCACCAGCGCGGCAAAGGCACCGATAGCGGCCAAGAGCGGGGAAATCAGAATACCCGCTACGACCACCGGCGCGCCCACAGTAAGGGGAATTTCTATAATCGTTTTTTCATCATGAATCAGGCGTACCCTCCTGATATTACCTTCGCGGATGAGCTGCTTCACCTTTTCCAGAACCTGGCTTCCTGACACCGTAAACTTCTCAGTCTTCGCCATAATGCCCTCCTGACTAACTGCATATTAGATAAGTGGTCTGTTCATGTCAAGCAGTAAAGGATGATACGTTAGTACCGGCTGAAGTTACTCAATAGTAAAAATTCGTCGCACTGGCACTATTGAATAATTCGATATTCATGCTATACTGTCTGCATATAGGGGACTAATGTGAAGAGTAAAGATTTTCTTTCCATAGCCGACATTAGCCATGAGAATATACGGTCGCTCATATCAAACGCTATCGCCATGAAAGCCGAGGGATGGAACTCCCTGCTAAGCGAGAAGGTACTGGTTCTGATGTTTGAAAAACCTTCACTGAGGACACGGGTGAGCTTTGAGGTAGCCATGCGTCAGTTGGGAGGCCACTGCCTTTACCTGTCGCCGGACGAGGTTCGCATGGGCAAACGCGAGTCAGTTTCTGATGTGGCGCAGGTGCTCAGCCGCTATGTCGACGCTATTGTGGCGCGCACCTTTTCACATGAAACTCTTGAAATTTTGGCTAGATATGCCAGTGTGCCGGTTATTAATGCCCTCTCCGACCTCGAGCATCCATGCCAGGCGCTGGCCGACCTCCTTACCATTTATGAAAAAAAGGGGACACTTGAGATTATAACCATAGCTTATATTGGAGATGGTAATAATGTAGCGCACAGCCTGATGCTGGCAGCGTCTCTCTGTGGAATTAACTTCCGGATAGCTTCTCCTGAAGGTTATCAGGTGCGGGAGGAAATTCTAAACCTGGCTAAGGAGTACGCTGCTGAAAGCAAGTCTGAGATTTTTTGCACCGAAGACCCACGCATAGCCGTCAGTGGCGCCGATGTTGTTTACACCGATGTCTGGGCCAGTATGGGACAGGAGAGCGAAGTTGAACAGCGCCGCCAGGTATTTGCAGCCTATCAGGTGAACGGTGAACTGCTCTCCCTGGCCAGGGGGTACGCTATATTTATGCATCCCCTGCCGGCCCACCACGGTGAGGAAGTGGCCGAGAATATCCTGTACAGTCCGCGGTCTGTCGTCTTAGACCAGGCTGAGAACAGGATGCATGCACAGAAGGCACTGCTGGCGGACATACTGGGAGGGCTGGAAATACCGCTGGCTAATCTCTAATAGAATATGGAGGCAATATGTTCAAAACACTGATAAATCGCGGCTGGTATCCAGCTTTAATAACGGCTATAGCTGTAGTCGGTCTGGTATATGAATGGAAGATTGAATATTTAGCGCCACCTCTGGTCGTTATCCTGGCTATCGGCCTGGTAGTGGCAATGATTAACGCCAGAAAAAATGAACTCGAACTACAGTCAATGAGACTTACACAACTAGCGTCTTATTTTAACCGACGTTTTATGGGCAACTCATCACTCTCCATATTCGCCATTATAGATAGCGTATTCAGCATTGATAATCCCAAGATATGGGACTGGGCACGGGCATGTGGTATGTCTCAACGTATCTTTGACACCTGGACAAATAATTTCACTACCAGAGTGGAAAGCGACCTGAGGAGCCGAAGGTATACCGTTTTTCTGCACACTCACCTGAACGAACTGTGGTCAATCAATGACCATTATTACGAGTTTACGGAACAGTTTTACGAAATAGCGGAGAAGTATGAAGTTTCCAAAGAGATAATTGACCAGTATAACCGTTTCGCTGTGGAATATAACGCTTTTGTGCAGAGTTTCCGTGATACCATCACCGAACTGAGAAACGTCGCCCGGACGCAGATAGAAGCCCCCAGCGTAAAATTCGCCCGAGAACTACCCCAGCTGAAGGGGGATTTGGGTAGCCTGGCGCGCGAGGCTTAACTTGTATATGCCAAATAGTCGGGGGGATAAAGACAGCATTTTTTATGGAACTCATCCACTTTGTCCCCTTATCATGGGAAATGAAGGAGGAAGAAATAAAAGAGGGGCTGAAGCCCCTCTAAAACTCTCAATGCGGGGGCTTGGTGGTGGAAAGTACTGGACAATCAACCGATGACACGAGGGCGGTTAGTGAGAAAAGATAATATAGATGAAAAAAAAGGGGCTTCTGCCCCTTTTAAATACCCTTAAGGAGATACTAACGTTTGAGCAAGTCCATTGTAGCTATAGTCGGACGGCAGAATACCGGCAAGTCCACCCTGCTTAATCGTGTGGCGGGAAAGCCGCTGGCTATCGTCGAGGATATGCCCGGGACAACCCGCGACCGTATTTTCGCCAATGTTAGCTGGCAGGGGACTGAATTTACCCTGGTTGATACCGGCGGCCTGGAACTGGAGATAAATTCCACAATCGCGAAGGGCGTTAATGCACAGATAGAGGCAGCTATCAATGAGGCTGATGTGATTATCGCTCTAATGGACGTTAGAGACGGGGCAACCCCTTCAGACCTGGAGATCGCCGATATGCTCCGCCGCTCTAACAAGCCTATACTGCTCGTGGCGAACAAGGCAGATAACGACAAGCTGGAAAACGAAGCCCTGGAGCTTTATGAACTGGGACTGGGAGAGCCTTTAGCCATCAGCGCCCATCACGGCCGTGGCATTGCCGAGCTACTGGACAGGGTTGTCTCACTGCTACCGTCCCCAACACCGGTTGAGGTCGCACCGGAAGCCGTGAAGGTAGCCATTGTCGGCCGACCCAATGTAGGTAAGTCAATGTTGCTAAACGCCCTGGTAGGAGACAAGAGGGCGATTGTGGATGACAGCCCGGGAACCACCCGCGACGCCATAGATACGCTGTTTGACTTTGATGGGCAAAGTGTGCTACTTATTGATACGGCTGGTATCAGAAGACGGGGTAGGGTGAAAGCAGGGGTAGAAAGGTACGGTGTTATGCGAACCCTGCGGGCTATCGACAGGGCCGATATTGCCCTGCTTGTCCTTGATGCTACCGAGCCGGCGACTGCTCAGGATACGCATATTGCCGGCTACATTCAACAGTCCGCCAGGGGTATTGTCCTTATAGTTAATAAATGGGACCTGGTTGAAAACAAAGATATTACCGAGTGGAATAAATATATTAAAAGCCAGTTCAAGTTTGTCGCTCATGCACCGCTGTTATACACATCGGCTAAATCCGGACAGGGAGTATCGAAGATCATGCCTCAGGTGATTCAAGTATACCGGGAGAGGCTGAAAAGGTTATCCACCACCACGGTAAACAGCGTTATCCAGCAGGCGATTGCCGCACATAATCGACCGAGAAGTCGCGGTAAGCAACTGAAGATACTCTACGCTACCCAGGCGGAAGTAAACCCACCAACATTTGTCATCTTCGCCAATGACACCAGGCTAATCCATTTCTCCTACCAGCGCTACCTTGAGAATAAACTGCGTCAGGCATTCGGCTTTGCCGGTACGCCGCTTCGTTTAATCTTCAAGACAAGGGGTGAAAAGTGATGTCTGGCTTGTATATCGCTGTGGTACTGATTGGTTACCTGCTGGGTTCCATACCGTTCGGCGTCATTATAAGCAGAATAAGCAGCGGGACGGATATCCGGCAGATAGGCAGCGGCAAGACAGGTATGACCAACGTAATGCGAGCGTCCGGTAAAAAAGCGGCGGCCCTGGCCCTCGTCCTAGATATCGCCAAGGGACTTATAGCGGTGATACTGGCCAAACTGATATTCGACAACGCAGGCTATGAATATCACTACGCCCAAATAGCGGCGGCTCTAGCAGCAATAGCCGGTCATAGCTGGTCTGTGTTCCTGAAATTCAAGGGGGGGCGGGGCGTCAACACTTTCATCGGCGGCCTGCTCGCCATGTACTGGCCGGCAGGCGTTTTCGGTGGAGGCCTGATGATTATCATCGGTTTCACCACCAAATATATGTCACTCGGCTCTATTACCGGAGCCGTAGCCGCCTTCGTAATGTTGATAATATTGAACCTCCTGCAAATACCGCTCATGTCATCATATCCAGCTATGGAATATGTAATTTATGCCTTGATAGGCGCGATATTTATATATATCATGCACCATGATAATATCACACGACTGGTGTCCGGCAAGGAGCGCAAGATTGGCGAGAAGGCCGAAGCCGATAATGTACCTTCGGCCGGCAGCTATAAATAAAAAGTCTTAATACACTTAAGGCAGGATTTGACTTAGACATGCAAAAAATGGCCGTTATAGGCACAACCAGCTGGGGAACAACGTTGGGGTTACTGTTAGCCAATAAAGGGCTGGAGGTCAGGCTGTGGGCACGTACAGAAAAAGAGGCCAGCAAACTCAGGCAAAAGGGCCCAAACCAGACACAGTTCCCCGATATCCATTTTCCACCTGAGCTCGCAGTTACCAGCCATATGGATGAAGCCATGGATGGCGTAGCTGCCGTAATCATGGCCGTACCTTCATCAACAATGCGGCAGAACATTACTCATGTCGAAAGCCACCTTACCAAGTCGACGCTGGTGGTGAGCGCTGCCAAGGGACTGGAGGTGGGCAGTAACAAACGCATGTCGCAGGTAATCGCCGAAGAGATAAACCCACGTTTTCAGTCCAACATCTGCGTAATTTCCGGTCCCAACCTCGCGCGGGAGGTCATACAGAACCTGCCCGCCGCGGCCGTAGTAGCCGCCGAAGACACGGCAACAGCCAGGAAGGCCCAGAGGCTACTAACAACCCCAAATTTCTGTGTTTTTACCAATTCAGATATTATCGGAGTGGAGTTGGCGGGAGCCTTAAAGAATATCATTGCCCTCGGAGCCGGTATCGCTGATGGACTGGGCTACGGCGACAATGCCAAAGCCGCTTTTATGACACGAGGTCTGACCGAGATAACCGCCCTTGGTATGACACTGGGAGCCCACCCGCTTACCTTCTCCGGGCTGGCAGGATTAGGTGATGTAATCGCTACTTGCACCAGTCCCTTAAGTCGAAATCACTATGTCGGTGTCGAACTGGCCAGCGGCCGCTCCCTGGCTGATATAACAGAATCAATGACCGAGGTGGCCGAGGGCATAAACACGACACTGGTTGCCCAGAACCTTGCCGAGCAACTCGGGCTGGAAATGCCGATTACGGAGAAAATCTATCAGGTGCTTTATGAAGACGCCGACCCACGCCAGGCGGCGGTCGATTTAATGGGCGGTAACGCCAAACACGAATTAGCCGGGCGGCGGTGGCGGCTTTTCTCTCTTTTCAGGCGGGACCGAAGTTCCTCAGCTACCCGACCTTAAGAATCGACCTTCATTTTTTTGACAGGCCCCAGGCTCTTTGCCAGTTCTTCAAACAGCTTGCGCTGCTCCTTGTTCAGCGATTCGGGCGTAACGACAACCAACCTGACCAGATGGTCACCACGCCCGCTGCCATGCAGGTGGGGAATACCCTTATCTTTCAGCCGGAAGACTTTACCTGTCTGGCTGCCGGCCGGTATTTTGAGCTTTTCCTTGCCATAAAGGGTTGGTACTTCTACCTCAGTACCCAGAGCCGCCTGAGCGAAGTTAACGGGCAACTCGAAGAGAACATTATCACCCTCTCGTACGAAGAACTCATGCTTGGCCACCGAGAGCACCACGTACAGATTACCCGGCGTGCCACCTCGCGAGCCGGCATCACCCTCACCCCTGAGTTTTATGCCATTACCGTCGTCGACTCCAGGCGGAACCGTAACGGCGATACGGCGCTTTTGCTTCTGAAAACCAGTGCCTTTGCAGTCCTGACAGGGGTCGGTAATAATCTTGCCTTCGCCATGACACTGGCTGCAAATAGAGGTATTGATAAACTGCCCAAATAGGCTACGCTGCACCCGGCGTATCTGCCCGGTACCATCACAACTGGGGCATCGGCCGGGCTGACTGCCAGGTTTGGAACCAGTACCGTGACACGTTGAGCATACCTCGGTACGTTTTATCTCGATTTCCCTTTCACAACCCAGGGCTGCCTCTTCAAAGGAAATGGATACTCTATAACGGAGGTCATTGCCGCGCCTGGGTGCCTGGCGGGTAGACGTACTGGCACCGCCAAAAAAGGCTTCAAAGATGTCTCCAAAGCCTCCGAAGTCAAACCCATCAAATCCCCTGCCAAAGAATCCTTCAGCACCACCATGCCCAAAGCGGTCATAGGCTGCCCGTTTATCAGCATCCGAGAGCACTTCATAAGCCTCGTTTACTTCCTTAAACTTTTCCTCAGCACCGCCATCACGATTGCGGTCGGGATGGTACTGAAATGCCAGCTTGCGAAAAGCTTTCTTTATTTCTTCTGGGGTGGCATCCCTGGAAACCCCGAGCACTTCGTAATAATCACGCTTTACGGCCATAATATTTACGCTACCTCACCATCTAGCTTCTTATCTAAGACAGCATACCAAGATCAGTAGTAGTTTAACAGAATACAGATTTCCAATTATATGATACTAGCGGGACTTAACGCTTGTCAATAAAGCTAACCCCGAAATGGGAAAGGCAGGATAATGTTACAGGACGGCTACATTTAAGCTGTCAACCTGATTCGTCCTGATGCTCCTCTGTCTCCAAAGCGCTATCAAGATAACTTTGCAGGATGAGGGCGGCAGCAGCGGCATCGTACCTGGTCTCCCGGCTGGTTTTTCTGACATTCCTGACGATACGCTTAGCCAATACCGTTGTAAGGCGCTCATCTTTGAATTCTATGGGGATGTCAATCTGGCAAGACAACTCGGCGGCAAATTCTTTCACTTTGTTCGCCTGCTTACCCAGACTGCCGTCCATGGACAGCGGCAGACCTATTATTATCCGCGCGACCTCATTCTGCCGGGCAATAGCAATAATAGCCTCAATATCCGCCTCTTCATCCGTCCGCGAGATAATAGTCAGCGGGCTGGCCATAATACCCAGTGGGTCGCTGAGGGCCACACCAATCCGGCTGTCGCCCATATCAAGTCCCAACATGCGTGTTTTATAATTTTCCATAACTAT
>Ga0315537_1002151_pt1 | contig 15154 bp, 11 predicted proteins | sample SalMarSW160270MG_FD_203091 | JGI IMG/M metagenome (GOLD analysis project Ga0315537, IMG submission 203091) | Salt marsh sediment microbial communities from the Plum Island Ecosystem LTER, Massachusetts, United States - Salt Marsh Sediment SW1602-70 ... | reverse complement strand
GGAGACGATATGTACATCAGGATGGGCAAGTTTTTCGGCAAATTGCTCGCCTTAACATTTGCCATGGGCGTGGCCACCGGCGTTGTCATGGAATTCCAGTTCGGAACCAACTGGGCCGAATATTCGAAATTCGTCGGCGATATTTTCGGGGCCCCTCTGGCGGCCGAGGGAATTTTCGCCTTTTTTATGGAATCGACTTTTCTGGGGATGTATCTGTTCGGAAGGGACAGGCTACCCAAAGGGGTGCATTGGTTTTCTATTCTGATGGTGGCTATCGGGGCGACGATATCGGCTTTTTGGATTCTGGTCGCCAATTCATGGCAACAGACACCGGCCGGATATATAATTCAGAACGGCCGAGCGGAATTGACCAGTTTCTATGAGGCTGTCTTTAATCCCTCAACCGTTATTCGCTTTTTCCATACTTTTAATGCGTCCCTGATTACCGGCGCCTTTTTTATGTCCGGTATCGCGGCATATTTGTTACTCAAAAGAAAATCAGCCGATCTCAGCAAAAAAGCTTTGAAATTGTCGATTATTTTCGGTTTGGTAGTCTCCGTACTGGAGCTGTTTCCCTTCGGGCATGAACATGTTATCCAGGTGTTTCGGACCCAGCCGGAGAAAATGGCGACGCTTGAAGGTCTAGTCGAGGGCCAGGAAAGGGCACCCATGATTCTATTCGCCGTGCCTACCGAAGACCCCCGTGATTTATTCTATAAAATAGAAATCCCCGGCGTGACAAGCTGGCTGGCGACCGGTGATATGGATGCTTATGTTCGGGGATTCAATGATTTTCCGGCCGACGAATTGCCGCCGTTTTTCCTGACATTCGTATCGTTTCACAATATGGTTATCCTGGGCCTGTTATTTATCGCGGTCACTCTTCTTGGTGTATACCTGTTAATCCGGAGAAAATTATATGATACAAAGTGGTTTTTGAGGATTCTCATTGTGTTTATCCCTCTGCCCATCGCCGCCTGTCAGCTGGGATGGATTACCGCCGAAGTGGGGCGGCAGCCGTGGGTTGTTTATAAGTTGCTTAAAACGGCCGAGGCCGCATCAATAACGGTCTCATCGGGCGAAATCATTTTTTCGATCATTCTTTTCATTTTGATATATTTGTTCCTGGGTATTCTTTACCTTTATATTATGGTAAGGGAAGTCAAGCATGGCCCCGAAGAAACCTTAACAGAAGGGGCGGCAATATGATAGATCTGAATACAATCTGGTTTATATTAATCGGCGTTTTGATTATCGGTTATGCCATTCTCGACGGTTTTGATCTGGGCGTTGGTGTTCATAGCCTGTTTGTCCGAAGTAACGATGAGAAACGAGTGCATATGAATGCTATCGGTCCGGTCTGGGACGGCAATGAAGTCTGGCTACTTACCGTCGGGGGGGCGCTGTTTGCGGCCTTTCCGATCGTTTATGCGACCGTTTTCAGCGGTTTCTATCTGGCTCTGATGCTGGTTCTGTTTGCCCTGATTTTTCGCGCCGTCTCGCTGGAGTTTCGGAATAAAGTAAACTCAGATGGCTGGAGGAGATTATGGGATTGGTCGTTTGGTCTGGGAAGTTTACTGCCGTCAATTCTGTTCGGTGTGGCTGTCGGTAATATCTTGAGAGGCTTACCGATAGACGGGAACGGTATGTATACCGGAACCTTTCTGGGGCTTCTGAATCCATATTCGATTCTTATCGGTCTTTTGAGTCTGGCGCTTTTTACCATGCATGGTACGATTTACCTGACCATGAAAACCGGGGAAGAGCTGCAGGAAAAAATAGTGCGGCGGGCTTATCGGTTTTGGATGAGTGTGATAGTACTTTATTTTCTGGCCACCATATACACTTTTTTTGAGGCCGGATACCTTTTCGAAAACCTGCTGGGTAATCCGCTGTTCTGGATTTTGTTCTTATTATTGCTGTTCGGAATTGTATACATACCATTAGGCCTGAAAGCGGCGAAATTCTTTCGCGCCTTTCTGGCTTCATCGCTGACGATACTATCTATTATCGGCCTGGCCGCGGTCAGCATCTTTCCGAGGATAGTGCCCTCGAATATCGATCCGTCTAATGGCCTGACCATATATAATGCATCATCAACGCCGAAAACGCTGACCGTTATGCTGATAATTGCATTGATCGGCATGCCCATTGTAATCGTATATACCGTATATATATATAAAGTATTCAAGGGTAAAACGATATTAACCGGGGAAAGCTATTAATATCGGAGAATGTCGTTCAATCCGGTAAATCATTAATTGAAAGGAGCAGCATGTATCCCGAATTGGCAGGGAAGCACGCCCTCGTAACCGGGGCGGCGCGCGGATTCGGGAGGGCTATTGCGCTTAGTCTGGCCCGGTACGGCGTCAAAGTAATCGTCAATTATCGACGCAGCCAGAGCGACGCTCAAAATGTCGTCGACGAAATAAAAAAATCGGGGGGCGAAGCTATCGCGGTGAGAGCCGATGTCGGTAAAGAATCGAGCCTTGAAAAATTATTCGATACGATCAAAAGCGAGTGGGGGCGTCTCGATATAGTCGTGGCCAACGCCGCTTTCGGCGTGCCCGGGAATTTGATGGATACAACCTCCAAGCATTGGGAGATTACCATGTCCGCTTCGGCGCGGTCGCTGCTTGATATGGCCCGTTGCGCTGTTCCCTTGATGAATAACGGTTATGGCCGGATTATCAGTATCACCAGTGATGGCGGCCAGAAAGTTATTCCCGGTTACGGCGTGGTCAGCGCCGCTAAGGCGGCATTGGAGTCTTTGACACGGGGATTGGCCTACGAACTGGCCCCAAAAGGAATTCTTGTTAACGGCGTTCTGGCCGGATTGGCCGACACCAAATCATCTCGTTCGATTCCCGGTGCGAATGAAGTTATCGAACATGCCAAGCATCATACGCCAATGGGAAGAATAGTCGAGCCCGAGGATATTGCGCGCGTGGTGACATTTCTGGCTTCGGAGGAAGCCGGTATGATCTGCGGACAGTTTATCGTTGTCGACGGCGGCCGATCGATAATGAGTTGATTTCTTTACCAGATACCCAGCATATCTTTGATTTCATCAGTGGCCATCGTCGCTGGATCCCAGGGCGGCTCCCAGACCAGTTCAACGTGCACATCATTGACGCCGTCAATCGCTCTGGCGTAATCTTCGACAACAGACATCAACTGATCACCTATCGGGCAGGCCGGTGAAGACAGCGTCATTTTGATATTGACGTTATTTCCCTCGGTTATCTCGATATCATATATAAGACCCATATCGACAAGACTCATTCCGAGGTCCGGATCTTCAATCGGTCGCAGATAATCTCTGATAAATTCTTCCGTTAACTGCATATCAGCTACCTCTCAAACTCGCCAGCTGTTTCCCGAGTTCCGCGGGCGATTCAGCCGGCAGATTGCAGGCAAAGTTCTTACAAATATACGCGGTTGTTTTTTCGTTTGATTGTCTCCCGTCCAGCAAATTAATTTTCTCCTCACCGCGATTGGAGACGACAATAATGCCGTTCGAGCAGTAGTACTTATAAATCTCCCCGAGGAAACGATCGCGTTCTTTTTCGCCCACCAGGACTATTTCAATCTTATCGGAAATCATGTAATCATAGGCCGATACAGCTGAAATCATCCCATGGGGCATCTGATTTATCGTGGGTGCCAAGGCCGTTATGAATTTTTCGGCCCGCCCATAAAGGTCTTTATCACCGGTTATATCGGCCAGTTTTATCAACGAGTGTATCAAAATCGATCCCGGCGCCGGCAGAGCACCGTCGGTTATATCTTTGGGGCGGATAAAGTGGTCTTTTTGATTGGCGGGAGAGATATAAAGATTACCGGAATCATCGGAAAATAATATGATGGCACTGTTGGCCAGTCTTTTGGCGAGATTAATCCATTCAAAATCATAGACAATTTCATATAAATCGATTAATCCCTGAATTAAATAAGCATAATCCTCAAGAAATTGTCCGCCGGAAATTTTCGCCGATCGGTATGAGTGAAATAATTTATCTTCCCTGATTAATTTGTCCCTGATAAATTCGGCCGTCCTCAATGCCGCCGAACGAAATTTTTCTTCGCCGGCTATCTGGAAACCTCCGGCAAATCCGGAAATCGCCAGACCGTTCCATGAGGTGAGGATTTTATCATCCATCAAAGGCCGGATTCGTTTCTGACGTTCATTAAATATCAACTGTTTCTGCTCGTTTATAATCTTCTCAAACGAATGGGCATCAAATTCCGATGCTTCTCGATAACGATCCGAATCTCCGTTTATATTGGGTATGTTGGTCTGATGTTCGAAATTTCCTTTATCTGTGATATTATAGTAGCGGCAAAAATGGGCCGCATCTTCGCCAAGCAATCTCTCGATATCTGCTTTTTTCCAGACATAATATTTGCCCTCTTTACCTTCACTGTCGGCATCCAGCGACGAGTAAAATCCCCCATTTTCATCCTGCATTTCGCGAATTATAAAATCGAGTGTTTCCCGGACGATTTTCCTGTAAAATTCGTTGTGCGTGAGTTTGTAAGCGTCGCTGTATGTGACAGCCAGCAGGGCATTATCATACAACATTTTCTCGAAATGCGGCACCAGCCAGCCGGCATCGACCGAGTAGCGATGAAAACCGCCGCCGATCTGATCATAAATACCGCCACGCGCCATTGATTGCAGCGTATGCTCGACGGCATCCATCAGGTTTTCGTCGCCGTTTGATGCGTATATTCTCATCATAAATGATAAATCGATCGGGTGTGGGAATTTGGGTGCGGCACCGAATCCTCCATGGAGGGCATCATAACTTCTCATCAATTGAGTAATTGCAGTATCGATAATGGTCGTGTCGATCTTCCCGGCTGTTTCGCCGGGAGAATACGACGATTTTAAGGCATCGGTCAGAGATTGCGCATAATCTTCGATATTTTGGCGGTTATTTTTATATGCGGCCGCTATTTGCGTAATCAAACCTTTGAATCCGGGCCGACCATACATATCATCAGGCGGAAAATAGGTTCCGGCGAAAAATGGTCTTAAATCGGGCGTCAGGAAAACGCTCATCGGCCAGCCTCCGGAACCGTTGATGGCCATCGTGGCCGACATATATATTTGATCAAGGTCAGGGCGTTGCTCGCGATCGACCTTAATCGATACGAAATGCTCGTTTAATATGGCCGCGATTTCCTCGTTTTCGAATGATTCTTTCTCCATCACATGACACCAATGACAGGCGGCGTAGCCTATGGAAAGGAAGATCGGTTTATCTTCAAGGCGTGCCTTTTCGAGCGATCCGTCTGACCAGGGATACCAGTCGACCGGATTGTATGCATGTTGCAGCAAATACGGCGAGCTTTCATTTATTAAATGATTGGCCGACTTTTCGGAATTAATGTTTTCGGTCATATTTTTCATACTATGTTCTCTGAAACCGATTCAGACCTGCAATCATGATAAGTGTTATGCTCATGAACATTATGGATTCATTCACTCATGTATCCTTCTGCTAATAAATAAAACTCACCCTTATTTCTATAACCTGCGCCAAATCGGTTATGTTCCGAGCGCGGAGCGGACCGCGATAAATATACCTAACCGAAAGAGGTCGTATTTTTTAGCATTGTTTATAAGTCCGCTTCTTTTTACCGGGTCAGGAGTAAAAATAGGTCAAAATGGGCGGAGATACTCGATTTAACGGGAATCTTCCGAAAAAAACAGCTTGATAAAAGTCCGAATACCGGCGATATTGGCCTCGAAAAGGAGGACTTATGAGCGATAAGAAGAAGATACTTGTTGTCGACGATGAACCTGATATAGTAACCTGGCTGGCGACCATTTTTGAAGAAGGCGGATATGAGACCATTTCCGCATTCAGCGGGGCCGAAGCCTTCTCCAAAGCCAGAACCGAAAAACCTGATTTGATTACGCTGGATATATCGATGGACGATGAGTCCGGACTGAAAGCGCTGAGGAATCTTCAGGAATCCAAAGAGACAGGGAATATTCCAATAATTATCGTGACCGGTGTTTCGCCCGAGGTGAAGCGATTCATCGAGCGTAATAAAAAACTTCAATTGCCGGCCGCCTTTATGGAAAAACCGATCGACCGCCAGGAATTGCTCGAAAAAACCAAAGAGCTGGTCGGCTAGGCGGGGAAATTTTAATATTCAATAAAATAGGCAGACAATTTGTCCGCCTATTTTTTTATCTAGCGATTTATCTTAGCGCGCTATCCTGACTAACCGGCCGGTATCGAACCCGGTTCATGCTGCAAGATTTTGAATGCGCTTATCGGGCTGTTAAAGGCATTATGGCCGCCGGTCACGACGGATTAGTCCGTGTCCGATTTCATTCCGGTTTTGTGCATTTCATTTTCATGCAAAGAATCTTCCATGGGCATTGTTTTCGATGTTTTAATTTCCAGCTTGGCCAATTCCATATTGCACTTCGGGCAACGTCCCGGCTTATTCTGGACGACCGAATCCTGCGGCATCGGACAAAAATAGACCTCGCGATTATCCGTCTTCTCGACCGGGACCAATACCATTCCGCACTCCGGGCACTTGCCCGGACCGTACTGCAGAACCGAATAATGCTGCGACATCGGGCAGGTATAAATATTATGAGCGGCGGCTGCCATCATCGTTTCGGTCTTCGATTTTTCCTCAGTCCCGTGCATTTCATGCTCTTGCATCGGTTTGTCCATCTTCATCGGCGCGGATGATTTCAGCTCGAGCTTGACCAGTTCCATGTTGCATTTCGGGCAGCGTCCCGGCTTATTCTGGACGACCGAATCCTGCGGCATCGGGCAAAAGTAGACTTCGCGATTATCCGTCTTCTCGACCGGGACCAATGCCATTCCGCATTTCGGGCACTTGCCCGGACCGTATTGCAGAACTGGATAGTCTTGCGGCATTGGACAGGTATAAATATTATGAGCGGCGGTCTTCATCATCGTTTCGGTCTTCGAGTCTTCCTCAGAACTTTTCATTTCTTGCTCATGCTTCGGTTTGTCCATCTGCATCCCTTTGGCGGATTCCATGTCCACTTGCACCAACTCCATGTTGCACTTCGGGCATTTACCCGGCTTATCGGATATGACATCCGGATGCATGGGGCACGTATATTTTTGTTCGTCCGACCCGGCGGGCGCCGTGCCGGATTCGCCGGGAGAAAAGAATAGAAGCCCCAGACCGAATCCCAACACCAGCATGGCTGCTACTGTAATTAGAGCTTTCATGATTTCACCTCGTTTATCTTTCACCTGTTAACTCGCTAAATTCGACTGTTCCTTGTCGGAACTGTATTGCTAATGTCACATCTCCTCCTCGATATCGAGCAAATCCATCCGGCCCGACCAATTAGCATTAAAATCGACATGACCGTTCGACCTGACGGCAGCGCCATCGGTTATATTCGATAATACTCAATCAAATCCTATCATGTAAGATATTTAATGCCGTTCATGTTACTTGTAACAAAAACAATACTAAAACGGTTCACTTTTTTATTATATACGCCGGAAAAATCGGATTTTCATATCAGGTTTCATTTCAATGATTTGCAAACCCCGACCGAATTTGCAATAGAAGTCTAATATCTTGTGATTGAGCCGGTTAGATGAAACCTACGTCATACTGCCCACTCTTTGGTCGAAAGATTTCCCTTGCCAAAAAAATTTAAAACTGTTATCTCCATTTTACCGGGCGATAGGAAGGGGAGATTTTTGTTATAACATGAGGCACGGTAAGAAAAAGTCGCTATTGGAACCGATTCGGCAGAATCTGGTCCAAAGATTATCCAACACCGATGTTCGTTTGCGACGAAAAGTGCTTCGCGGTCTAATAATTTTTGTCGGGCTGTTTTTAATCTATTCATTTTTCAGCGGAACATTCGGATTTGTCAGGATTGCCAGATTAAATATTCAAAAAAATCATCTGCAAAAAGAAAATCATCGGTTACTGGTCAAACTTGTAACCGCCGAAATAATCCAGAAGCGCCTTCAGAATGATCTGGATTATATTGAATATATCGCCCGCACCCGTCACCATCTCTCTCGTCCGGGCGAAGTTATTTATCGTCTCAAGTATTAAGTCTTAATGCCGCCGCTCAAATCAGAAGGGATTATTCTTAAATCGGTCAACTGGAAGGAGCAATCCAAAGTCATCACCGTTTTTACCGATAATGCCGGGATGCAGACGATTATCGACCGCGGCGGTCGCTCTTTGAAGACCAAACGTGGCCGGATGATGACTTTCGCACGGCTGGAGATCGCTTATTTCAAATCTGAAAAATCAGGCACCGGCTATGTGGCCGAGGCCGAGCCGCTGGAGACATTTCAATTCGAAAAGGAGGGGACGCTCGGACGACTGGCTTTCGCCTCGGCGGTCTTGGAGTTGCTCTACGATTTACTGCCCAAAGACGAACCCCAGGAAGAGCTTTATAATCTGACTATCAGCTATCTTCGACTGATAAATTCGAAAGCGAAGTCATCGATTATTCCGCTTTTTTTATGCTATTTTTTGAGACTTTTATCTCTTCTAGGTTATCGGCCGAATTTTTCCGGATGTATCGCCTGCGGCAAGGATAAAGGAAAAACGGCAATACCCGATTCAAACGGCGGCCGATTTCATCTGTTTTCGCCCGAGCGCGGCGGGCTGGTATGTTCGGCTTGCCAAATCGCCGGGGAATACTATATTAAGCTTCAATCTGACCGGCTCTATAAAATAAACAGCCTTCAGACGGCCTCACTTGTGGAGGCGGTGGAACTGAAATTAAAACTGGAGGAAGCCGAAGAGATTCTGGAATTGCTTATAGGTTTTTTGAAATATCAAACCGGCAGCAAAGATTTAAAATCGCTTCAGTTTCTGGAAAAACTGAAAAAAACGAATTTGAAATTGTAAGAAAGTGCACCATGGCAAACAAAGCTGACGATAAGATGAGCCGACTGGTTTCGCTCTGTAAGCGGCGCGGATTTATTTATCAATCATCGGAAATCTACGGCGGTTTGAATTCCTGCTGGGATTACGGGCCGCTTGGCTCCGAGTTGAAACGCAATATCAAAACTTTCTGGTGGGAAGCGATGACCAACCGGCGCGATGACGTCGAAGGATTGGACGCGGCTATATTGATGCATCCCGCCGTCTGGAAGACATCGGGGCATGTCGATGAGTTCACCGATCCGCTGGTCGACTGTAAAACCTGCAAATCTCGTTTTCGTGGAGATGAGCTTAAAGATAAAACCAAATGTCCGGTCTGCGGCAATCAGACTCTGACCGAATCCCGGCAATTCAACCTGATGTTCAAAACCTTTATGGGGCCGGTCGAAGATGACACTTCGATCGTTTATCTTCGCCCGGAGACGGCGCAGGGGATATATGTCAATTTTCTCAACGTCAAAAATTCGGCGCGGCAGAAAATACCTTTTGGTATCGCTCAGATAGGCAAAGCATTTCGTAACGAGATTACGCCGGGGAATTTTATTTTCCGCACCCGTGAGTTCGAGCAGATGGAGATGCAGTATTTTATTCATCCATCGGAGGATGAAAAATGGTTCGAATACTGGAAAGGTGAGCGCTGGCAATGGTATCTGGAACTCGGTATCCGCAAGGAAAAGCTTCGCTGGCACGAACATGGCCCGGATGAGCTGGCGCACTATGCCAAAAAGGCATTTGATATCGAGTATGAATTTCCTTTCGGCTGGAAAGAGCTGGAGGGTATTCATAACCGCACCGATTTTGATTTGTCGCGTCATCAGGATGCTACCGGTAAGGATCAACGATATATCGATGAGCGCTTCAAAGAGAAATTCATACCATATATAATCGAAACGTCGGCCGGATGCGACCGCACGCTCTTAACGGTCCTGGTCGATGCTTATGATGAAGATCCCTCACGCGGAGAAAAATCAACCGTGCTGCGATTCTCGCCCAAGATCTCGCCTATTAAAGCAGCCATATTTCCACTGGTTAAAAAGGACGGGATGCCGGAGATTGCCGTCAATATTTATAAAATTCTGAAGACGCAATTCAAAGTATTCTACGATGCCGGCGGTTCGGTCGGCCGGCGTTATGCGCGAATGGATGAGGCCGGCTGTCCATACTGTATCACGATCGATGGTCAGACAAAAGAAGATGACACCGTCACGATCCGTGATCGCGACAGCATGGAGCAGACGCGGCACAAAATCGCCGAGCTGGCCGATTTCCTTCAGAACGCGGTTGAATAATGGATATATTGAAGTATATCCTTAAAAAACGGTTGTTTCCAAGCCGATTTGCTTTGTCAAACGATACAATTTTTCAAAGTTACGTATCGGCAGGTCAAATAAAGAATAACGCTGTCGATTACGCAAAATAGCTACGACATATCTGTGCGCCGACCACAAATCCTAAAACCGCATCCCCAGTTGCTGGAAGATAAACGACCATTCATCGACGAGCTCTTCAATGGTGATACTTTTCGGGACATTCTGGCCGTGTCCGGTTTGCCTCTGCAACCGAAACAGAATTGGATTATCCGATGACGTCGCGGCCTGCATAGCGGCGGTCATCTTGCGTGCATGAAGCGGATCGACCCGGGTATCATGATCGGCAGATTCAAACAGCACGGCCGGATAGGCGACTCCCTTTTTGACATGTTGATACGGCGAATAAGCGTAAAGATATTTAAATTGATCCGGATTATCCGCCGAGCCGTACTCGGGGACCCACAACTCGCCAATCAAAAATTTTTGATACCGCAGCATATCGAGAAGCGGCCGCCAGCACTCGACTGCCTTCATCAAATCGGGTCGCTGCACCATCACGGCCCCGACCAGGAGACCGCCGTTACTGCCTCCCTCAATAGCCAGTTTCTGTGGATTAGTGTATTTATTGTTAATCAGCCATTCGCAGGCGGCGATAAAATCATCGAAAACATTCTGTTTGTTTTCCAGCATTCCGGCCCGATGCCATTCTTCGCCGTATTCGCCTCCGCCGCGAAGTTGCGCATCGGCGTAGACGCCGCCCCGACTCAGAAACATCGTTCGGGTTCGCGAAAAAGAAGGTGTCTCATTGCTGGCGAAACCGCCGTAACCATAAACGATGGTCGGATTGTTGCCGTCCAGTTTAATATCCTTCCGGTGCACCAGAAACATCGAAATCTCTGTCCCGTCTTTCGAGGGATACCAGACCTGCTCGACGGTATACTGCGAAAGGTCGAGGTCGGTTTTGATGTCATCCAGAATCGTCATCTGGTCAGTATTAAAGTCATAGCGATAAATCCGCGGCGGAATAAAAAACGAGTTATAACCGAAAAGAAGTTCGTGACCTTCATATTCATAACCAAGCACATGGTCATAATAGCTGATAATCGATCCGATAGCAGGCAGTTCAATATCCTTTTTGAATTTGCCTTCATCGGAATAAATCGATAGCCGACTGGATGCATTCTGTAGTCGACTGACCACGATATTACCGCCGACAATCGCCAGATGCTCGATCGGGAATTCGTCTTCGGGGATCACCTCTTTCCAGAACTTCATTTGCGGCTGCTTGAAACTGCCATTCATCACTTTGAATTTGGGCGCATTATAATTGGTCAGCACATAAAAGTCATTTTTCCTCAGAAACACTGAGTAAAGCGCTTCAGTGGTATCGGTCAGGCGAATAAAATCATTATCTTTTTTCAGGTTTTTCAAATACAATTCCGCCCTCGACCAGCCCATATAAACCGGTACCAGAAGATAACTCCCGTCTTCGGAAAGCTGCACGTCGCACCACTCGGTTTTATCCCGCCCCTCACCGAAAATCAACGGGTCGTCATGATAGTCGTTGCCGACTTTATGAAAAAATACTTTTCGGTAATACTGTTCCTCACCCGGCGGGACCGTTCCCGAGTCGGGGTAACGCGTGTAGTAAAAGCCGCTGTTGTCGTTCAGCCAGGCAATGCCGGCGGCTCTGGCGTAGAGAATACTGTCGGTCAGATCTATTTTCTTGTCGACGTCATGTATAAAGAGAGTGCTGTTTTCGCTCCCCTGGGAAGATTTCCCGAAAGCGATATATTTTCCGTCCGATGACAGATACCACCAATCCATCGCGACCGTATTATCGCTGCTGAAATGGTTGGGATTTATGATCACTTCCGGCTCGGCCTCGGGGGTTCGTTTCATGAGCAAGACCGGATGTTCTTCGTCGCCCCCGCGCTTCATGTAGAAATATTTCCCGCCCGCCATGGCCGGATTGTCGACATAACCGATGCGCATAAGTTCCTCGATGCGCTTATGCACTTTCTCGCGATCCGGGTACTTTTTAATATATTGCCGGCAATATTCATCCTGCTTATCTGCCCATTCCCGGACCTCGGGATTTTCGCCGTCCTCCAGCCAACGGTAATTGTCTGTTATTTCGACTCCATGCAGGGTATCCGTAACCGGTTCGATTTTCGTCGACGGCGGCTGCTGCCCGCACGATGACAGCAGCATCGCGGAAAGTCCGACCGCCAGGGCAAAACCGATAAAGTGTACAATTTTGTTTTCCTGATTGAATAGTTTCATGAAAACTCCCCAAGAGCGTAAGGTTGTGTAATCATTGCAAATATTATTTCGCATTTTGCAATACTCCAAATGATGTTTTTTGTTGTCTATAATTTACAGTAATTATTAAGCTTGAGCAACAATCGAGCGCGGATATTTGATAAATTCGTATGATTTAATAAAAAAAGCCGGGCGTCAAACCCGGCTTGGAAAAAACGGACGCATTTTACTTCATATGTTTCGAGACCAGTTTGGTCATCTCGAACATATTGACTTTCACCTTTCCGCCAAAAAGCGGCTTCAGTTTGTCATCGGCCATGATCTCTCTCATGTTGGCCGGATTCTGAAGATTGTTTCTCTTGATGTAGGCCCAGAGTTTTTTGGTAATCTCTGTCCGAGGAATCGCCTTTTCACCGACAACCGCACCGAGAGCTGAATCCGGCTGCATCGGTTTCATGAAGGCGGGATTCGGCTTGCGGGGCGTTTTCTTTTTTGGGGCCGCTTTCTTTTTCGCGACAGCCCTTTTCTTCGGGGCCGCCTTCTTGGTCACCTTTTTCCTGGCCGTTGCCTTTTTTCTCGGAGCCGCTTTTCTCTTCATCGTTGTTTTTTTCTTAGAGGCCGCTTTCTTTTTCATGGTCGATTTCCTTTTTGGTGCCGCTTTCTTTTTCACGGTCGCTTTCTTCCTCGTGGTTTTTCTTTTGGTTGTTTTTTTTACTGGCATCCCATCCTCCTTCAAATAGGGGATAATTAATTATTAATTTTTACTTTTTTGTACTTACTTAATGCCGCAACCCTCCTATATAAAAGGCTTCTTTAACGCCCGAACCTCTGAGCTATTATCGGAATTAAACTCATATTGAAATATATACGCAAGAAAAATCTTACAGTTTTTTAATTTTTTTTCACTATAAATCTCACGGTAAAATCAGTCTATTTCGAGCCGAGTATCGCCATTTTCGAGCTTATGGCGATCTCTGCAATTCGTAGAGCTTCCTTTATATCAAGATAGGTCGTATTGATAACCAGATCATAGACGGCAGGATCATCGATATTTCGGCCAAAGTTGTTACGTACAAATCCGGCTCGTTCCTTATCGAGTTTTTCGATTTCTTTCTCAGCGTCCTCCTGACTGAATCCCTGGAATTTAATCAGGTTTTCGATCCGTTTCGGTTTGGCCGCGATGACGCGAAAATGAATGCCCTGTTCGCGGGTCAGCATATGACTGGCACCGCGACCGACGACGACCACTCCCCCCAGTTTGGAGATTGACATGATGACTTTATAGAGATGTCTGAAATAATCCGAGGCATCGATATACATCCCCTTAAAAACACCCTCGAACCAGAGTTCGACCTGGGAGCGGACTTTGTCATCCAGCGATTCGATTATTTGCCGACGGTATCCGGAAGAGTTACAGATTTCATCGATAATTTCCCGATGTAAAAGTTGATAGCCCAGCTTGGCCGCCAGTTGCTCGGCAAGATATGAACCCTGACTGCCCCGTTGACGGCTGAGCGTGACAATCGGCTTTGTGGACGGTTCCTTGCCGTTCTGCTCGGCTTCAATTCGGCTCTTGCGTTCCACCTCCCATTTTTTAAACTGCCTATTTATGAGCGCTTCAATGGAACTCATAATTCCTCCTTATTTTATCTATGAATCCAATGACTTATTTTCTTGAAGCCGGTTTTTATACAACCGGGCGTACTGATCAGCCGATGACCGTGATGAAAAATGCTCAAGCGCCCGATGGTATCCGGCCTCCGCCAACCTGTCTCTCAAATGGTCATCCCCCGACAGGCGCTGTAACGCCTCGGCCAGTCTTTCGGAATTATCGGGCGGAACGAGCAGACCGGTTTCACTGTGTTCAATGATATCGGTGATACCACCCGATCTGGTTCCGATGACCGCTGTCCGGCAGAGCATCGCCTCGGTCAATATCAAGCCGAAACCTTCATTCAGAGAGTTAAGAACCACGACTGCCGCTTTATTATAGATTTCCCGAAGCTTCTCCTGTGAGACCGGATTAAGAATTTTAATATTCTCGCCGAGATTATTCCGTGCAATTAACTCTCTAAGATTTGCTTCTTCCGGCCCGACCCCATAAATTTCCAGTCGTATTTCTGGTCGAGTCTCATGGACTATTTTAATAGCCTCTATCAGATAGTCGAGCCGTTTCTGTTTTGTTAATCTCGATATGGCTACCGCAAGATTGTCATTTTTCTGTATTTTTCCGTCCGGGTAAAAAACCGTCTCGTCATTGGGAAGCGGGACCACTTCGATTTTGTCTTTAAGCGAGTCGTCCTGTTTCAGCAGTAACTCCCTGAGATAATTCGAGACAACCGTCCATTTCTCGGCTTCTTTTATAGCCGGTTTAAGATAGATAAACAGAAACGAAAACCTGGTCAATAATCTGATATCGGTTCCATGCGAGCTGATGAATAATTTTATGCGCTCTTTATACTTTTTCTTGAGCCATTTGCCGATCACGCCGCCGGGGACAATCCAGTGAATTGAGACGACCGAAATGTTTTCCCTTTCAATTACCTGCGAGGCCAGCCGGAAAAAAGATCTTAAAAATTTATACAGGCGAATTAGTTTAAACGGGTTTTTTAGTACCTGCCGGTGCATATCGCCCC
>Ga0315537_1002150_pt1 | contig 15155 bp, 15 predicted proteins | sample SalMarSW160270MG_FD_203091 | JGI IMG/M metagenome (GOLD analysis project Ga0315537, IMG submission 203091) | Salt marsh sediment microbial communities from the Plum Island Ecosystem LTER, Massachusetts, United States - Salt Marsh Sediment SW1602-70 ... | reverse complement strand
TCAGGCCCAGGTGTCTATCAAGGCAGTATCATTGGGCTGTTTATTTTTGTCCTCAAAATACTTGAAGCCATGAGATTCGTCCTTTAGCATTTACCCCGTTAGAGAAAGCCACTGATTTTAATCGGTGGCCATTACGGGATATTAGAGAACTTCATTCTCTAACGGGGCTTACCTTGGATTGGGAACGGAATAATGACCGTGCAATACCTTCCACTGACCGTCTCGCAAGACATATACCATAGACACCGCAAAGGGACTGCTGAACGTTTGGCCGTCCGATAACGTGACTGTTGATGTACCTTGAGCAGTAAGCAAGGCAGTCTCTGGTGAGATGGCAGTCACATGAGTTTGCTCATAGGTGCGCTTTAACTGAGAGATCCCTTCAAATCCTTTCTTGACAACTTCATAAGCTTCCTGGCGAGTTTTAAACAATCGGCCATCCTGGATGATAAGCCCTTTATCAAAATCCAGGATATAGCTGAAGAACTTGTCAACATCTAAGTTATTGTCCGCTTGGGTCATCTGGATATGGGTTTTCAGTACTGCTTTTTCAATGGCCTGCTGTTGTTCAAGGGGGACAGCAGTTTTGTCATTCTGAACCGCCAAAACGACTGATACACAGGCCAGGACAAGAATCGCTTTAAAAACATTAGACATTGTTTTCTCCTTTCCGGAAAAGACGTCATTACTTATTACTTTAACTTTTACACTATGGTTTTTAATTAAGGTTTGAACTCAAAAGGCCCTTCTTTGTACCATCCCTTTGCAAAAGCTGGCAAGAGCCTAAGTATTGTGTATTCAGGGCCATCCACTCCACTTGGATAGTACATTTCCCAACCATCCTGCCAAAGAGATTTCTTTATGGCTGTATCCGTAACAATTTCTATTTTGCCTCCGAGCATCAATCCAAGAAATTCATTGGGCTTGCAAAAATAAACTGAGACTTTCGGATTTGCCTTAATTTGCTGTATCTTTGGCGAGGTATTACCGGTGGTAAGAAAAACCAGAAAATCATCCTTATGCCCTTCGTACATCTTCACTAAGTTCGCGAACTGTTCGGTGTTTCGGAGGTTGAGCATTGATCTTGTTTGAGGAAAGCCGTTTTCATCAATGGTACTAAGATACACTGCCTCAGCCGTCTCCATTAAATTCAAACATTCTTGTTTTAGCTCTTTTTCTTCCATTCGTTTTTCCTTTCCAAAGCTATTTTACAATTCAAATAATCTCACTATTTTCTAAATAATCCTGCACCAAGGTCACTTCCTAAAGTCCCTGGTACAACATGCAAATATCCTTTTGGCCGAACTACGCTGAGTATATCCGGTTTCACCAATGCCTTTTCAAGTGTCACTGTGCCTTCTTTGACGACCTTCTCTTCTTTAAAAGTTACCTCTGGCCCGGTCTGTCCGAAAATCTGCGCTGCCGTCCCATAGCCGGAATTGTACTTATTATCCGCAACTATACAGTCATTGATGCAATACTTCTTCCGATTATCAGGTGCACGCATCCAGAAGTACTGCCCTCGTGTCACGATGTTATGATGAAACTCGAAATCCTCTGCTGTCTGGCAGGTCCAAACCGCTGTAATATCGGCTCCATCGACAATGCAATATCGCATTGCATTGCCCCTGCTAATGCCTCCTTCAGCATCCCAGAATATGGCGGGTATGTCACATTTATAGAAAATACAATGATCTACTACGAGGCTTTGCCCATTTGCACATATCGGGCAGTTGTACGGCATCGACTGCTCATCTCCGACGAACATGCACTGCGTCACAATGAGGTCTTCAAGTCCCTTATTTGTTCTGAATATTGAATAGCCCCACGTTCTTGGCCTTGGATTACCAAGAAACTTAATCCCACGCACAGTCGCGTGATTTACCTCTATCTTAAGTGCAATTGCGTGCTTCTCTGTGTCCGGCCCCTCACCTTTCACCGTTGAAAGCACGACCGGCATCAAAGCGGGTGTCCAATTAGGCTCATCCGGCATTACTGTTGATTCAATCACAAACCTATTATTCTTCGTGTATTGCCGTGGGTTCTTGAATTCAACTGTCTCTTCGATACAATATGCTCCCGGTACGATTTTGATTGTCGTAGGCCCCGGCTCATCCCCATCATTTACAATAGCCGCCGCTCTTGCTATCGTCCGCACAGGTCTTTCTTTTGTGCCGGGATTAAAATCGTTGCCGCTTACGCTGTCAACATATAGCACCTCGGCAATCGCCCCTTGAATTAACAATGCAACGACCAAGAACATAAAGATAAAACGTAAAGATGATATTTTGTGACTCATTTTGCCTCTCCTTTCTTCAAAAGATTAGTTTTATATAAAATAGTACTATATAGAACTAATATCAAGCAAAATTTCAAATTTTTTAGAAAATTTTTACTATCTTTCAAAATTCATGCTGTTTGCAGGACTCCACCTTGTTAGAAACCAAATCTGCGGTTACAATTAAGCTTATGAAAGCTATTATAGCCCATTCGAAATTTGTGATTCTGTTTCTTGCATCTCGGCCGAAGTTTTTGATTGCAAGTGCTGCTCCGGTTTTGGTCGGCTCCGCCGCCGGCTATGCTGTCACGGGGACATTCCAGGCGGCTCTTTTTGTCCTGGCATTACTATCAATAATGCTGCTGCACTCAGGAGCAAACATCACAAACGACTACTACGACCACATCTCCGGCAATGACTGGGTAAATAAAAATCCAACACCTTTTTCAGGCGGCCGGCGTTTTATCCAGGAAGGTATTCTTTCAGCAAGAGCAACGTTGCTTGCCGCGTTATTCTGCTTTGCTGCCGGTTCAGTCATTGGATTGATAATCTTATATCTGACTCGGAGTGTTTTTATTTTAGTTCTTGGTCTTGTAGGCCTATTAGGTGGTTTTTTTTATACAGCCCGGCCTATCCAGCTCGGCTACCGCTGCTTCGGCGAGTTAGTCATTGCGATGCTATTCGGCTTGCTTCCGGTATTCGGCTCATATTATTTGCAAACAAAAGCTTTCGATACGATTGTTCTTTTGCCTGCTTTTATTGTAAGCTTCCTGATTTTCCTGGTGATTTTAGTGAATGAATTTCCTGATTATGCCGCTGATGCAGCGGTGAACAAACGAACGCTTGTAGTCAGCTTCGGCGTACCTATCTGCGTTTGGATTTACAGAATGGTGCTGATTATGAGTTTTGTTTTAGCAATAACTATGTTAATTTATCGAGTGACATTTTTTGCGGGCGTATTTTATTTACTTACGCTGCCGATCACGGTCTTAGCCTTAAAATTTGCCAATAAAGAGGATTTAGCCAAGCCTGGCTTATATCATGCAAGTCAGATCACGGTTCTATTACACATGATTGGTTCTCTGTCCCTTGCGGCTGGTTTTTTGATTGGATAGGAGAAGAAATTTTCTACTTTATTAACTTGATAATCTCATCAAGGTCATTTGGTGCCTCTATTGGGGGATTACTGAATTTGCCCTTTTTGTCTTTGTGATAGTTAATAGTCAAATTTGGGTCTTTTAACGGATGTCCCGTCAATACGCAAGCGACTCTCTCATCTTTTTGGACAATTCCCTCTTCAACCAAGTGTTTTAATCCCGCTACGGTCGCCGCTGAGGCCGGCTCACAGCCCAGGCCGAATCTGCCGATAACCGCCTTTGCATCGCAAATCTCTTCGTCGGTGACAGCACGCACCACACCGTTGCATACATTAATCGCCCGTAAGCATTTCTTCAAATTGACCGGCCGAGAGATTTCTATAGCCGAAGCACACGTGTGTGGCGAAAAGTGGCGAGCTGTCAAATCAGCGTAGAAACTATCAATAATCGCTTGGTTTACTCTGCCATTGTTCCATGTTAGTTTTTTGTTGTTGACTAATTCAAAAAGAGTGTCGGCACCGGTGGCATTGATGATTGCCATTCGCGGCACTCGCTCAATCAAACCAAGCTCTTTTAACTCGGCAAATGCCTTGCCGAATGCGCTTGAATTGCCGAGGTTGCCTCCGGGGACGATTATCCAGTCCGGTACTTCCCAGCCCAGCCCTTCGATGATACGATACATTATGGTCTTTTGGCCTTCGAGCCGGAACGGATTCAGTGAATTGAGAAGATACAGTCCGAGTTTTGTACAGACATCCTGAACCTGACGCATGCAATCGTCGAAGTCACCACGTATTTGAATCGTTTGCGCACCATAATCGATGCCCTGACTCAATTTGCCAAAGGCTATTCGGCCTGAGCCGATAAAAACAGTGCATTTTAAATTGCAGTGGTGCGCATAAAGTGCAACGGAAGCCGAGGTATTGCCAGTCGATGCACATGCGCTGGAGGTTGCGCCGACCAATTTTGCGTGACTAAATGCCGCTGCCATGCCGTTATCTTTGAACGAGCCGGACGGATTCAACCCTTCATATTGCAGATACAAACAACCAGGGTGCATATCGACGTATTGCCCTACGGCGTCATTTTGCTGCAGAATTGTTTGGCCTTCGCCAATGGTGACTTTGTATTTATCTTCACAGAAGCTCAACAGTTCACGGAATCGCCATACGCCGGAAAAATCCAGCAGAGTATCTCTGGTTGCCCAGCGCTTGGCAAATTCGCTTAATTTACCGGGAACCTTAATCTTGTCCCAGTTATAACGTATGTCCAGCAGCTCACCACATTGGGGGCACTTAAATATAGCTTGGCCGCAGTCGAACTCTGCTCCGCAATCCGGATTAATACACTTCTGATAAGTTGCATCAGTATGCTTTAACGAATGCATCCTCAAACATCTCACAAATTAGAAGTCTCGATCCTTCCAGTAAGTCAGTTCAAAGTGCGATGCCCTTAACCAATATTGACAAAGAATTATATACTAAAGCCGAAGCGCTTGATATGGAAATCTGGTTTTAACGCTGATTTTGCTCCGAAACTTCCTTGCTGACATGTATCGTGCTATTTATCTTCACTTTTGCTTGTCTTTTGTTTTCTGGTCTTTTTGCTCACCATCTGCATCACTCAACCACGCTGTGCTTGCGGAGCAATTCGGCTATATCTTTGTGACCCTCGCTGACCGCCACATCCAGAGGGGTACTGCCCCATTTATCTTTGGCATCCACCTTCGCCCCTTTGGCAAGTAGTAGCTCGGTTATCTCCTTGCGCCCCCTGGCGGTCGCCCTGTGCAGAGGAGTATGGCCTTTATTGCTTTTGGCGTCAACCTCCGCGCCATTGGCAAGTAGAACCTCGACCACTTCCTTTTGCTCCCCAACTGCCCTGTGCAGAGCAGTATGGCCTCTATCATTTCGGGCGTTCACCTCAGCTCCGCTGGCAATTAAAAGCTCAACCACTTCCTTGTGCCCTTTTTGGGCCGCCCAGTGCAGAGCAGTTGTGCCGTCATTAGCTTTGGCCTTTATCTCCGCTCCGCTTGCAAGCAGAAGCTTGACTACCTCCTCGTACCCCTCGCTGGCCGCCACATGCAGAGCAGTCTCGCCCTTACCTGTTTTAGCGTTCACCTCCGCTCCGCTGGCAAGCAGAAGTTCGCCCACTTCCTTCTGGCCCTCGCTGGCTACCACATGCAGAAGAGTCCTGCCGCATTTATCCTTGGCGTTCGCCTTCGCTCCTTTGGAAAGTAGTAGCTCGACTACCTCCTTGTGACCTCTGGCGACCGCCCTGTGCAAAGAAGTATGGCCTTTATCACTTTCCGCATCCACTTCCGCGCCGTTGGCAAGCAGAAGCTCAACTATATTCTTGTGCCCACCGGCAGCCCTGTGTAGAGGAGTATGGCCTTTATTATTTTTGGAGTTCACGTCCGCTCCTTTGGCGAGTAGAAGTCTGACTACTTCCTCGCAGCCGTTATCGGCCGCCTTGTGCAGAGCGGTCTCGCCGTCATTGGTTTTGGCGTTCACCAGCTCCGGCCTCCTGGCCAATATGAACCTAACCTTGCCGAGGTTTCCTTTTTGTGCGGCGCCATGAATATTCGCACTCCATCCATACATTATCCAGGCAAATAAGTCCGTCAGTCCGGCAACCAGTCTTTTGCTATTGTTCATAGTTCAGTAACTATTCATTTGCTCATAACAGCCGTCCAGGCCGCCAGCGCACTTGACAGTGCTGCTATTGCATCGGTTATGGCTATTTATTTTTGGCCGCATTCGAACTTCGCCCCACAAGCAGGATTTATACACTTTTGATAAGCCGCATCATTCATATTCATTAACAAGATTCCCTATAAACTTCGTTAGAGAACTTCGCTCTCTAACGGCTTGCGTTGACGTTGGCTTTCTCTAACGGAGTAAATCTTTTAGAAACAGGTTGTAATTATAAACGATGAATAGCGTTTTTAATATAAAAATCGGCACTTTATAGTGGCGACTTTGCAGTTAGTGTATGTAAAAAGGACAAAAAATATGTTTTTAGCGCTTATTTTTCAGCCCAAAATCAGACAATATAGTAAACCCCGTTAGAGAACGAAATTCTCTAACGGCCTCCAACTGGTAATGACCACCGATAAAAATTGGTGGCTTTCTCTAACGGGGTAAATGAAAATCGGCAACTTTGGAGGTCAATCTTTAGCACGTGCCGGACAAAATAGAAACAAAACTTGTTGAAGAAGCCATAGGCGGTGATATCGTCAGCTTTGGTAAATTGTGCCAGCAATATTATTCTGCTATGGTTGCAATAAGTTATTCTATTTTAGGCGACCATCAATTTGCCGAGGATGCTGCACAGGAAAGCTTCGCTCGAGCGCTCGTTAATCTTAAGAATTTGAAGAACAGAACCAGATTCGCACCATGGCTGGCCGCTATTTGCAGGAATGTCGCAAAAGACATAGTCACAGCTAAAGCCAGGCAAGTTACTATTGAAGATTGTTCACAAGCAGTTCAGGACAGCAATCCCGATGAAAGCATCCTGATAATTCGCCGCGCGATTGAACAACTGCCTGCCTCTGCGAAAGAATTAATAGTTTTACGGTACTACAACAATTTATCTTACGAGGAGATTAGCTCTGTATTGGGAATTTCCAAGGCAACAATTAATGGAAGACTCTCAAGAGCAAAAAGAAAGTTGGCGGATTATTTGATGCGTAATGGTTTTTCGGAGAACCAGTTATGAATGCTGAGAGAAACAATAAAAAGTTAGACGAACTTATATCTCGTGCCGTCGGTCGAGATGAACCGAAGTTCGATTTTGATAAATGGAAACAAGCACACAAAGAAGAAATTGAAGTTTTTAGATCTCAAACAGCAGGCAAGCAGACAACACAATTTGTCCTGCTGATTAATATTTGGAGAGCAATTATGAAAAGTAGAATAACAAAATTAGCTGCTGCAGCGATGATAATTATAGCAGTAGCCTCGGCCATACACTTTTTGGGCAGTCCGATTGAAGGTGTTGCGTGGGCTGATGTCGTCCGGCCCATCCTAACCGCTCGTACTGTGGTATTTAATGTTATTACGGTCGAGGGAGAAAATGTTCCCATCACCAGGGTTATGAACATGGGTACGCAACGGTTCAGAAGCGAAATGTTATCGGTAGATGGAAAGACTGTACAGGCGATAGTAATCTGCGATTTTGATACTTCCCGGATGCTTACGCTGAACCCGAAGCAGAAGAAGGCAGTATTAATCGATATGAAAGACATGCCGGAGAAACCAGAAAACGTCTTAGAAACAATGAGAAACATTATTACAGAATTACAGAATGATCCTAATGTTTCGGTCGAGCCACTCGGCGAGAAGGAAATAGATGGCCGGATTGCAAAAGGTTTTCGGGCTACCGGACCTGATGAAGAATTGACGGTCTGGGCGGACCCACAAACCGCCCTGCCGATACGCATGGAGCAAAAATGGCGCCAGATGCAATTTGTTTGTACGGATTTCCAATTCGATATCGAAATGGACGAATCACTATTCAGCATGGAAATACCTGAAGGTTACTCGGTACTTTCAAAGGGCGAGCTTTCCATTGCGGGGTCAACCGAGCAGGACTTGGTCGAAACTCTTCGGATATGGGCTGACTTCATACTGGATGGTGTATTTCCCATGGAGTTCAGTACTGAAGAATACATGAGTCATATCCCGATGATGAGTAAGAGAGTTCAGGAACTGCAACCTTCACAAGAAGAAAAACTCGAATTGGGGTTGAAGATGGGTCGTGGATTTGTATTCTTTCAACTCCTAAAGGACGAAAACGATTGGCACTACGTGGGCAAGAATGTCAAACTTGGCGATGGGCAGTCTCCAGTCTGTTGGTACCGCCCAACAAATTCAGAAACCTACCGCGTTATTTACGGCGACCTAAGTGTTAAGGATGTAGCGCCGGAGGATATACCAAAATAAATTTGCTTAGCAAGTATATTGTTTACCACAAGGGCCGGGCTGGTTTGGCTCGGCCTTTTTTATAGTGAACGAAAACCCTGAACAAAAACGGTCGGTAAACACCGTGTGTAAACCCCCAATAAATTGGGGGGCTAAAAACTATCGTCTATTCCTGCGTTGATTTTTTCTATCAGGCTCGGCAGCTCAGAGATTCTGTTAATCTTGCAAACTCCTTTTGGCACCTTCCTGCCCACATTTGTGTAAGCTGCCTTTAGCACCGCCTGCATACCTGCATTCAGCGCCGGCTTAATGTCCTTGTCGAGCCTATCGCCGACGAAAAGTATGCCTTCTGCCGGCTCACTTATTTTAGCAACCGCCGCCTCAAAGATACGTTTGTCAGGCTTGCGAAATTCAAATTGATAGGAATATAGCCGATAAGGGAAAAAATCCAATATACCTAATTCGGCCAGATGCCTGTCCAAGGAGCCGGCGCTTACGAATGTGTTGCTGAGTATGCCGAGCTTAAGCCCCATCCGGTGTAGTGCGAGCAAAGTATCTTTTATATCTGCCTCGACTTTGACAAGCTTACTGAGCGGTTCATACCACAGCCAGCCAAGCTTCTGCCATTGCTGCTGATTCAGATTGATGCCCCATTTCTTCCCCCTTTTTTTTAACGAAGACAAGGCGTCAAAATCCCGCCCTGTAACATCAGCCCACAAACATCGCAATCGGATTGTGATTAAGCTGCGTACGTAGTACCATGCGAAATTGCTGACCGGCTGGCCACAGCTTTTAAGATAATCGTAAGTCAACCTCGCGCTTTGCCGAAATACTTTATTCGTCTGGATTTTACCGAAATTGAGCAAAGTGTCGCCGAGGTCGAACAGCACTGCCTTGATTTTTTTTGCCGGCAATTCCTTTTACCCCGTTTTAGAGAAAGCCACCATCGACGCAAACCGTTAGAGAGCGAAGTTCTCTAACGTGGTTTACCTCAGTGGCGGCAGATTACCCTCAAAGGTTTCCCGAACCCACTCGAACATTTCCTCATCCGATATCGCCGATACCCTATCGGCCAGGTATTCCATATCGATTCTTTCCTTTATTTTGGCTATTCGGTTGTCATGCTTGGGGATATCAATCTGGTATCTGGCCTCTATCCAATGTTTGATACCCGCTGCGCCGGTCTTATCTGTAATGGCTACACTAATGGGGCGGTTGAGTAACCTTCGGGTGTCGAAGCAATTGTATATTTCCTCATCCTTTAATAAGCCGTCCGCATGGATGCCGGCCCGAGTGACATTAAAGTCCTTTCCGACCAGCGGATAGTTATGCGGAATTGCGATGCCCAATTCTTTACCGGCGTACTCAGATAGCTCAGTAATAGCCGCGTAGTTGATACCAGGCGTATGTCCTTTCAACTGGGCATGTTCAACCACCAGCGCTTCAAGCGGCGGATTGCCTGTTCGTTCTCCGGTGCCGAATATTGCCGTATTGGCGGCGCTACAGCCGTACAGCCACGCGGTTACGGCATTTACCTGAACCTTATGAAGGTCGTTATGGCCGTGCCATTCCAGCCATTCAGCAGGCACTCCGATTTGTCTCAGCCCATGCACCAGTTTGGGTACGCTTCTTGGCAAAGCTATACCCGACCAGGGCAGACCAAAACCCAGCGTATCACAAAGACGAATTTTGACCGGTTTTTTGTATTCTTCTGCAAGCTTCATTAGCCGATCTGCGAAAGGCAGCACAAATCCTTCATAGTCGGCTCGCGTTATGTCCTCGAAGTGACAACGCGGAATGACACCGTGTTCCAGAGCAGCTTTGGCTATATCAACATAGGCATCTAATGCCTGGGCCCGGGTTTTTCGTAATTTGAGAAATATATGATAGTCGCTTGCCGATGTTAGAATTCCAGTTTCGGCCAAGCCCATTTGCGAGACCAATTTAAAATCTTCCGCCACCGCTCTTATCCAGCCTGTTATTTCGGGAAATTCATAACCTCGCTCTTTGCAAAGCTCAACGGCTTTTCTGTCGCGCTTCGAATATAGAAAAAACTCGCATTGACGAATAAGCCCTATTCCGTCGTCTATTTTGTGCAGTAAATCGTATATTCGCAGGATTTGTTCCGGTGTATAAGGCGGCCTGGCCTGTTGACCATCTCGAAATGTGGTGTCGGTTATCCAGATTTTGTCCGGCAGATTATAATCCACTGTCTGATTGTCAAAGATTACCCTTGGAAACTCAGTGTATGGAAACGTATCCCGATACAAATTAGGCTTTTCCGTATCTATAAGCTCAGGGATTTTATCTGTCATTATTTATCTCCAACACTTTGTCTGCTATTTTCTACCGGACAACTAACATTGGGGACAGGAACTTTCATTTGCCTACCCCACGATTCGTAAAGCTTCAGCGATCAATGGCCGAGATGGGATTCGAACCCATACGCCCTATTCGGACAGGGGATTTTAAGTCCCCAGCGTCTGCCATTCCGCCACTCGGCCAAAGTTGTAATATGCTAACTTATACGGTGCAATTTTGCAAATTGTTTTCCGAAGTGGCGCCGAGCGAAGCACAAACGTCATATCGTGTGAAACGAGGGGCTAAACTCGTCTATTACCGGGTCGAGGGGTATTTAACTTGCGGTTTTACCGTAGGTTTATTTTTTGGTTTTGGTGCCTCAACTTGAGGAAAAATCGGGGGGTAAATCGTGAAAAGAAAATCCTGAATCGCTCTATTTTACGGGCAATCCAAATTCCGCGTGCGATGGCTTTTACCTCACCTTCATTAGCTGTCAACTCTATTGCCTTATTTATCCTTTCAGCAGCCTTTTCTAAACTTCCCATCTTTAAATAAGTAAAAGCCGAGTCTCTTAAGGCCCCAATATGGTTGCTGTCGATATCAAGTGCATGAGCAAAGAACTCCACGGCATTTTCGAAACGTTCCTTGTTGGTACTAACAAGACCAAGATAGTAATAGGCATCCGCATTAACGCAATCGAGGTCAACAGCTTCCAAAAGGCAATGTGTTGATAAATCGAGCTCGCCAATTGTCAAAAACATTGATCCTATAGAAACCAACGTGTTCGCATCATCAGGCCTTAGCTTCAGCTCAGAGATTAGATACGCCCTGGCCTTTTGTTTGTGTTCCCTGCTTAATGCGTACTGGGCCAGCCTATAATATGGACCTTTGAGCGTATTGTCTTTTTTCAATGCTTGATTGAATAGCTTTACCGCCTGCTCAAGATCGGTGTTGTTGAAGGCAATCTCTCCAAGATAAAACAAAGCCGGTGCAAAATCGGGCATTAGCTCAAGTATTCTGGTAAATTTTTCTTTTGCTGATTCGACATCACCTGTCTCGAGAAGAAACAAGCCAAAATCGAGAATAACATCGATGTCACCGGGGTTAGTACGGAGATCCGCTAAAAAATGCTCGCGGGCCGGTTTGATATTACCCTCAGCCCAATAGGCCTGAGCGATGCGATAGTTAATTTGTGGATGGCCCGGCTCAAGCTCAGCAGTCCTTAACCAGCAGCGAATAGCCTTTTTATACTGGCCCTGCGCAAAAAGGCTGTTACCTATATTGTAGTAGCACAAAGCGCAGTCCGGATTTATCTGCTGGGCGAGGTAAAACATCTGCTCGGCCAAATCATATTGACCCATTTCGGTATAGGTAATTACTCGGTTGCAATAACACGGCTCGAACTCTGGTTCAAGCTCTTGAATGTGCTCGAATAGACTCAGAGCCAGGTCGTATTGTCCGGTACGGGTATAATCTACGGCTAAAGAATTCAATATCTCCGCGTCTTCGGGACTAAGCTGTGAGGCGATTTCGTATTCATTTACAGCGTCATCGTAACGGTTCATAGAGTCAAGAGTAAGAGCTTTGTTGAAATGCCACGAGCTGTTGGAGGGATTAATCTCAAGGGCATCCTGTATTTGCTCAAGAGCCTGCGGCATTTTGCCATCTTCATAAAGCTCAAATGCCTTCAAAGCCTTGTGCTCGGCTTTATCATAGGAGCCGAATTCCATATCTTCGAAGATCATAAATGCATATTACCTTGCTTATCATCCAATAATTGTTGCCCAACTTACCAGCCTATATGATGGTTATCGCCCACAAATTATCATCGCCTTAATGGTTTTTTAACGGCTTAAAAGCCGGCTGTCTTTAATGAAAATTTTGCTTGAAATTTAGGTTATAAGTTCTTATAGTCGTTTAATTTAGCTTAGAATCAGTGAATTGACTTAACTATTCGACAAAGGTAAAGTTACTGTTTTTCTGGAAAACAGTCGTCAATAGTCTTATAATTTGAGGCTATCGGGCTATATGCAAATAATCTTGTTTGGAGAAAAGAGGATATGATCAAAGAAACAAAAGGCCAGGTAACGGCAGGTAAGGGTAACTACGCTATAGTGGTCAGCAGGTTTAACGAATTCATAAGTTCCAAGCTGCTTGCCGGTGCGGTAGATTGTCTTGTGCGTCACGGTGCTGCCGATCAGCAAATATCAGTTGTTTGGGTGCCGGGCGCCTGCGAAATTACAATAGCGGCAAAGAAACTGGCCCAAAGTGGTAAATACGTTGCGGTTATCTGCCTTGGTGCTGTCATACAGGGTCAAACACATCATTTTGAGTATGTTTGTCAGCAGGTAGTTCGCGGGGTCGGACAGATTAACTACGATACAGGTGTCCCAACGATATTCGGTGTTCTGACCTGTGATACATTGGAACACGCAATTGATAGAGCTGGCACCAGAATGGGTAACGCTGGCGCCGACGCAGCGATAACAGCTATGGAAATGGCCAATGTAATGGGACAAATTTAAGGTTCGTAGGCCCCCAAATGCAGGTGGACAAAAGAACAAGGGCCAGGGAGTTGGCCTTACAGGCTCTGTATCAAATTGATGTGCAGGGGCCGGATGTTTTTGAGTATTTAGGCCAATTTTTCAAAGAGGCTGAGTGCGATGATTTTGTCTGCCGGCTCGCCTCAGAATGGACAAAAGGAACATGGGATAATCTGGCCCAATGCGATGAAATGATAACTGATTCAACGATAAGGTGGCAATTCAAAAGACTTTCGCCTGTAGATAAAAGCATTTTAAGATTGTCGGTTTATCAGTTGAAATTCTGCCCTGATATCCCGCCTAAAGCGGTGATAAATGAGGCCATTGAATTGGCTAAAAAATATGGTACCGATAAGTCCGGCGCGTTTGTAAATGGTGTACTTGACGCGGTACTGAAAAAGATCATGTCCCGTGACTCGTGACTTGTATCTACTAAAGGTAGACGGGAGATGAGTTGCGAACGACGAGAAACGAATTATGAGAACCATTGCAGTATTAAACCAGAAAGGAGGAGTGGGAAAAACCACCACGGTAGTTAATACCGCAGCAGCTCTGGCTACTATGGGTTTCAGAGTGGTTGTTATCGATCTCGATCCTCAATCGCATTTGACGATACACCTCGGCGTAGAGCCGCGAACTATCGAATCCGGCTCATATGGGATACTCATCAGGCAAGCTCAATTTGAACAGGAAATTCTGCTGGTACGTCCGAATCTCTGGCTGTTGCCTGCAAATATTAACTTAGTTGGTGCCGAAAGCGAGTTGATAACAGAAGTTGGCAGGGAAACCATCCTGCGGGAGGCCATTGGAACAGTTGAGGACAAATTTGACTATATTTTTATCGACTGTCCCCCTTCGCTAAGTTTGTTGACTCTGAATGCACTTGCCGCCGCCGGGGAGATTTTGATACCGATTCAGCCACATTTCCTTGCACTGCAAGGATTTGGGAAATTGCTGCAAACTGTTGAGTTGGTTAATAGGAGAATCAATCCTTCTCTGAAGGTTAAAGGCATTTTACTTTGCATGTTCGATAGCAGACCGTCACTTTCAGGCGAGGTCAAAGCCGACATCGAGAGGTTCCTCGACAACGCACGCGGCTCTAACAGTGCCTGGGCGGAAGCTTGTATTTTACCCACTTTTATCCGCAGAAACATCAAGCTCGCTGAAGCGCCCAGCTATGGCAAAACAATCTTCGAATACGAACAAAACTGTCACGGTGCCGAAGATTACAAAAAAGTAGCTGAATACTTACGAGATACGGACTCTGTACCTCAAGGTTACGGCTCGATGGAACATCTCTCCGCTGCGGCTGACCAGGACAGTATCGAAGCTGATCGGAACGAGCCCCCTATCGAAATAATAGAAATTCCCAAAGCGGACTCACAGCCCTTACCTCAATCGGACAGTACTTACTCTTATCCTGTTGAAGGAGATGAGGAGAATTTCTAAATTTAAAGCCACGCTGTTACGGCTTGACCGATTTTCCTCGAAGATATCGATACCAGCTCGTCGAAGGCCGAAAGATAATTCCCCATAAGAACTTATTTGGTAACTTATGCTCTGCCGAGGGACTTCATATATTTTTTCGATTTGCGAAGTCCCATCCTGGAGGCTTTCTTTTTTACCGCCTCTGTTGGCCGACCGAGCTTGGCGGCTATAGAAGCTGTGGGGTTACTCGGAAAAAGTTTTTTGAGCTGATTGATGTCCGCTTTTGTCCAAAGTCCTTTTACTGCTTTTTTTGTTTTTGTGGCCTTTTTCCTTTTTGCCATTTTATGCTTCCTTTCTCTGCATGGTTGCACCAGTAAAGTAATTTATGTGTTTTGATTATGTCACCTCACTTTATAATTTATGGATGGACTTTCAGGATGTCAAGAATTTTTAAAAAAATTAAGAGAGAAAAAATGAGAGCTTGGCAATAAGTGTAAGGGACCAGCCGTCAACGATGTGGGTCTGACAACGTGACTGTCCCCAAAACAAATTAGATTCAGCAATTTCCACAAGTCACCAACCTATA
>Ga0315537_1002149_pt1 | contig 15159 bp, 7 predicted proteins | sample SalMarSW160270MG_FD_203091 | JGI IMG/M metagenome (GOLD analysis project Ga0315537, IMG submission 203091) | Salt marsh sediment microbial communities from the Plum Island Ecosystem LTER, Massachusetts, United States - Salt Marsh Sediment SW1602-70 ... | reverse complement strand
CACCATGGTCAAGGGCGGCTCCGAGGAGATTGAACTGGTTGAGATCACCACAGACTGAGTGTGCGTCGCCACAGCATTTCCGACGCAGCTACTGGGGTCACCGAGCTGAACCAGTCCTTTGAACAGGAGAATGCGAGGAGCCGCCGGATGGCCACCTGGATCTCATCAGCTATTGCAGAGACTGCCTTCTTCGGGCCGAGCTTCATCCCAGTTTCATGTTGGCGTTCTACGCTGATAGCGGCAAGATGGAAGTGAATCCAGGGGGAGACCAGACAGACACTGCCGCCGCCGTTCGCTCGGCGAAGGCCGAAGCGGTCCTAAGAGTCGATCACGTCACGAAATCGTTTGGGCCCCTCGAAGCCGTTCGCGACTTGTCGTTCGAGGCGCGTCCGGGAGAGATCATCGGGCTCCTGGGCCCGAACGGTGCCGGCAAGACAACGGCGATCCGCGTGCTGTCAACCATCCTTTCGCCTACACGCGGGAGGTTCACGTTGGGCGGCATCCCGCACACCAAGCCGGGCGCCATCCGCCAGCAGATCGGCGTGTTGCCCGAAAGCGCCGGCTACCCTCTTCACCAGACAGGCGCGGAGTTCCTTCGATACCATGCGCGGCTGTTCGGCCACCCGGCGCGAAGCGCCCGTGAGATCGCCGCGTCGCTGCTCGTGGAGGTGGGTCTGGCAGAGCGGGGCTCATCGTCCATAGCCACTTACAGCCGGGGCATGCGGCAGCGGCTGGGTGTGGCCAGGGCTCTGGTCAACACGCCCAGTGTCATCTTCTTGGACGAGCCGACGTTGGGTCTCGATCCGGCGGGGCAGCGACAGATGCTGGCGCTCATCCGCGACGTCGCAGGACAGAGGGGCGCTACTGTGATCCTGAGCACCCACTTCCTCGACGAGGTGGAGGAGGTGTGCTCCCGGGTCATCATCCTCAACCGCGGCGAAGCTATCGCCGAAGGGAGCGTCGCCGACATCAAGCGCCGAGCTGCTCCCAGGACGGTCCGGGTTCATGTCCCTCCTGAAATGCACGATGAGGCGCTGTCAGCACTGACGCAGGCGCAGGGCGTCGCACGCGTGGATTCCATCGACAAAGAGCGAGGCTGGCTCACCGCCACCTTCGACAGCGCCTGGCTCGACGAGCACGGAGGGGTGCCGATAAACAGCGCCATCCGTGCCCTCATCGATGTGGACGTGCTCATCCTCTCCTTTGAGCTGGAAGGCGGCCGGCTGAGCGATGCGTTCCTCTCCCTCACGGAGGAGGGGCGGCGGTGACCTCGTTGGCCCGCAGCGACTACCGCCTGCGTTCGGCAGCCAAAGCCCCCGCGTACGGGTGGCTGGTAGTGGCCGTACAGGAGCTCCGCGACATCTGGTTGTCGTGGCGGGGACCTATCATCGTCTTCGCGTTCAGCCTTCTCCTTAGCCTGCTCACATACCTTGCGGCAACGAATAAAGAGCTGAACATCATCGATCAGAGGGACACGGTCAACATGGTCGTTCAGATTACGTTGGGTATCGGCGTGGCCGTAAGCCTCCTCTTCGGCGCCGACACGGTGAGCGGCGAGCGCGAACGCGAGACCCTGGAAAGCCTTTTGCTCACGCCCGTTCCTCGCCGTCAAATTGGATTGGGCAAGCTTCTTGCGGCTGTCTCCGTGTGGCCGGTCCTCATGCTGGTTGCCGTCCCGTACGTCTGGACCCTTAAGGCAGGCCCCGGCCTCTTCGCCAACGCCGTGGTCGCCGGGTTCGTGGTGGGCAGTCTCCTGACCGCCGCGTTCGCCTCCCTCGGCGTCATCGTCAGCATCCTTTCTAACTCGAACCGTCTGAGTCTAGCAGCGAGCTTCTTCGTGTTCGTAGTACTTCTCGCACCCACGCGGATACCTCTTACGGGGTGGTTCGGAGATCACATCGCTCGGATCAACCCGGTGACTGCGGGATCGCGCTTTGTCGACAGGGTTATCGTGACAAACCATAGTTTGGGCCAGGAGTGGACCCTTCTTATCGCTCCCGTCGTCGCCGCCGTCATCGCATTGGCCGTGGCATTCGTCGTCGCTGACCGCCTCCGGCTCCAAGGGGGGATCGACAGATGAGGCCGACCCGGCTGGGCCCTGCTGCGATCGCGGCCGCGCTCTTTATGGTTCTCCTGGTCGCCATGGTCTCGAGCGGCGCTCCGGCCTTCGACCAGGAGAACGCCGCCGCCAGCGACCTAAGGGTCTCCGTGAGCAAATCCGAGGTATCGGCGCTCACCGGCGACACGTTCACATTCACGTCGGAGATTTCCAACAACGGCTCCGAAGTCACACCCCCTCTCATCGCCAATCTGGACTTCGTGGCCCTTGATCAGAGTACCTACATAGACCCCGAGGACTGGTCACCCCAGCGAACCCTTGTGGTGGACCCGATCGCCGCCGGCTCATCGGCCACTCAGTCGTGGACAGTCAAGCCTGTGCTGAACGGCGATGTCGCAGCCTACGTCGTCGTCCTGCCCAGCTCCCCCACGCTCGCCACAGCCGGCCCGCTTGTTTCGAGCCCTGCCATCTACCTGCACGTTGAAGAGCATCGTGCCCTGAACCCTGGCGGCGTGCTGCCCGTGGTCCTCGCCGTCCCCGGAGTGCTTGCACTCGCCTTCGCCGGCTTGCGGGTCGCGGGCAAGAGGAGATGACCGGGTTCAAATACTACTGCCCGGGGGTAGGGGTGGTCCGGGAGGAGTTTCCGGGCGGCCATCTCGACCTTATCAGCTATTAGGAGCAGCCATTCTTAATGCTGACTTCACGGCGGCTTAATGCGGATGCCCTAGCCTAAGTGTGTAAGACAGCAGTTTCGAGAAGGAGGAGGGTACGGTGACTATCGGAAAGCGAGTCTATTGGGTGATAGCCCTGGTGGCGGTGATGGCGCTAGCCGGCGCAGCGGTGACTCTGACCGCCCACTTCACCTCGGCCAGCGGTAACACCCCCACGCCTGCCGTCCAGACTTGTGACGAGCAGGACGACGGGGACGACGCCATCGAGAACGCCGCTGATGAAGCCGATGACGACGTCATCGAGGAAGAGTGTGGCGACCAGAACGAGGCCGACGACGCCATCGAGAGCGCGAAGGGACCCGACACTGACAACATCCAGGAGCAGTCCGGGGATCAGAACGAGGCGGACGATTCGGCAGAATAACAGCAGAGTGGCGTGTTGGACGACGGCAAGGACCTGCTGCCTCAAGCGGGAATCACGCTCGAGCAGGCCGTAGCCGCAGCCCAGGGCGCAGCCTCCGGCCCGGTGGGGGAGGTCGATCTGGAGCACTACCAGGGCAAGCTGGTCTTCAACGTGGACGTAGGAGACAAAGACGTGAAGGTTGACGCTGCCAACGGTAGCGTTCTGGGCATGGAGTCAGAGGACTAAGGCAACAGGCGGACGCGCGGGCCCACGAGCGGTTCAGCCCGGCTGACCGGATGGGTGAGCGCCTGCGATGAGAGCTGGCTAGCGCGCTCGCGCTCCAACACTCCCGGATCCACCCCGATTTCTGAATCTAAGTCGTTAACAATTAGGCCTGTTTTGGGAGTGACCTTGTTCCTTCCAAGCAGGTTGTCGCGGGTTCGATTCCCGTCTCCCGCTCCAGGCCAACTAGACGTTACAACGCATGCAAGGCGAAGGCCGCCCCCGGGCGGTCTTCTGCTTTTTTCAGGCAGGCTCTTGGGCACAAGACGCCCCAAGGCTGGCACGGCTCCTCCCTAGGGGCACCCCACAGCGACCCCAACCGCACCTTCCAGACGCCGAGAAGATGCGAGGGTGTCCCGCTGCGTCTTGCGCCTCGTCGGACTGCGCCTCATTATGCAATCGGGGGTTGGCCAAGACCCGAGAGGACGGACCGGCTTGAACACCGGTAGCAGGAGCTTTCGCAGCGCCATCCGCGCTATCTGGGGCCGCCGCCACGGTCGCGGGGTCGAGCCCGCATGGGGCGGCGATGATCAGCCGCTGCGCGCCGAGCTGCTCAGCCTCGAGCAACTCAAGGAGCACGCGAAGGCGCTCGCGGCGAAGCACGTCGTTGATGAGAAGCGAGGGCCGGATCTTCTGCTCCCGCAGCTCAGCGAGAACGAGTGCGTCCTCCTCAATGCCTACCGCCTCATCACCGACGAGGGGGAAGGCGAGCTTCGTGTCACTCCCGCCGTCGAGTGGCTGGGCGACAACTTCTACCTCATCGAGGAACAAATACGGGCAGCCCGGGCCCACCTGCCCAAGGGCTACAGCCGGGAGCTCCCGCGGCTGCTTAGCGGCCCTTCGGCTGGCTACCCCGTCGTCTATGACATCGCGCTTGAGCTCGTCTCCCATGGCGACGGCCGCGTCGACGCGGGCAGCTTGAGCGCCTTCGTCCACGCCTACCAGACCATCAAGCCGCTGAAGCTGGGCGAGCTCTGGGCGATCCCGATCATGCTACGCCTGGCACTGATCAACAACCTCCGCCGCGTCGCCGCCCGCATCGCCGCGTCGCGGCTCGCGTGCAGTCAGGCGAACCACTGGGCCGAGCGGATGATCGAGGCGGCAGAGAAGGCACCCGCGAGCCTGATCCTCACGCTCGGGGACATGGCGCGGTCTGCCCCCCAGATGTCCAGCGCCTTTGTAGCCGAGCTCGCGCGTCGGCTCCAGGGCCAGGGACCCGCGCAGGCGATGCCGCTCACCTGGCTGGAGCAGCGGCTCACCGAGATGAGCCTGACGATCGAGCGGCTGATCCAGCTTGAGGGCCAGCAGCAGGCGGAGGACCAGGTTTCGATCAGCAACAGCATCGGTAGCCTCCGTGTCCTCGACGCGACTGACTGGCGCGAGTTCGTCGAGACGACGAGCGTCGTCGAGGCCACGCTCCGCAACGACCCGGCCGGCGTCTACAGCCAGATGGACTTCGCTACGCGCGACCGCTACCGGCACGTCGTCGAGCGCACGGCCCGCCGGGGCGGCCTCCCGGAGCAGGAAGTAGCGCAGAAAGCCATAGATCTGGGCGCGGCCGCACAGATGCAGGCCGGCGCCCAGGACCGGACGGCTCACGTCGGATACTACTTGATCGACCGGGGCGTGCCGCTCTTCGAGCGCGCCGCCCAGGTCCGCGTCTCGCCCTTCGAGCAACTCCGGCGAGCGGCGGGCCGCATGCCGCTCCTCCTCTATGTCGGCTCGATTTGGCTGATCGCCGCGGCCGTGACGCTCGGCGTGCTGCTGCAGGCGGTCGCCTTCGGCGCCGGAGGCTGGGGACTGCTGCCACTCGGCGCGCTCGTCCTCTTTTGCGCCAGCTCGCTCGGCGTCGCAGTCGTGAACTGGCTGGCGACGCTTCTCGTCAAGCCCGATACGCTGCCACGGCTCGACTTCTCGCGGGGGATACCATCTGACCTGCGTACGCTCGTCGTCGTGCCTACCCTCTTCACCGACCCGGAGGGCATCGAGGATTTGCTGGAGGCACTGGAGATACGCTTCCTGGCGAACCACGACCCGAACCTCTATTTCGGACTGCTCACGGACTTCCGCGACGCGCCGGCCGAGGTGATGCCGGAGGACCAGGAGCTGCTTCGTCTGGCGCGCGAGGGGATCGAGGCGCTCAACCGCAAGTACCAGGACGAACGCGACGACGCCTTCTTCCTCCTCCACCGGCCGCGCCGCTGGAACCCCCAAGAGCGCGTCTGGATGGGCTACGAACGGAAGCGCGGGAAGCTGAGCGACCTCAACGCCCTCTTGCGCGGCGCCGAAGACGGCCGCTTCTCGCTAATCGTCGGCGAGCGGTCGGTGCTGCCAACCGTCAAGTACGTGATCACGCTCGACACCGACACGCAGCTCCCTCGCGACGCCGCCCGCCTCCTCGTCGGCACTCTCAGCCACCCGCTCAACCGGCCGCGCTACGACGAGGCGAAGGGGCGTGTCTGCGAGGGCTACGGCATCCTGCAGCCGCGCCTGTCAGCAACGATGGCGAACGTCAGTCGCTCATGGTTCGGCCGCCTTTTCGGCGGCGAACCGGGTATCGACCCCTACACCCGCGCCGTCTCCGACGTTTACCAGGACGTCTTCCGCGAGGGGTCTTTCACCGGCAAGGGCATCTTCGACGTGGACGCCTTCGAGCGGGCGCTTGGCGGCCGCTTCCCCGACAACCTGATCCTCAGCCACGACCTCCTGGAAGGCTGCTACGCGCGGGCAGCGCTTGTCACTGACATCCAGCTCCACGAGAGCTACCCGACGCGCTTCAGTGCCGACGTGAGCCGCCGCCACCGCTGGACCCGCGGCGACTGGCAGATCGCCCGCTGGCTGCTGCCCCGCGCGCCCGACGCCAGCGGCCGTCCGGTGCGCAATCCAATCTCGGCGCTCTCGCGCTGGAAGATCCTCGACAACCTCCGGCGGAGTCTCGTGCCCGGCGCGCTCGTGCTGCTCCTCCTCCTTGGGTGGACAATCCTCAGCCCGGCCTGGTTCTGGACGTGCGTTGTCGCCGGCATCATCCTCCTCAGCCCGCTGCTGACGTCCCTTGTCGAGATCGCCCGCAAGCCGGCGGACCTGCCGCCCCGCTTGCACCTCAGGACGGCCGCCGCGTCGGCCGCCAGGGGGATGGCCCAGAGCGCGCTAGGCCTGGCGCTTCTGCTGTACGAGGCGGTCTTCAGCCTGGACGCTGTGCTCAAGACGTGGTGGCGGATGCTCGTCACGCGGCGCCGACTCCTCGAGTGGACGACGTCAAGCGACGCCAGGTGGAGCGACAGCAAGCGGCTCGCCGAGTTCTTCCGAATGATGTGGGTAGCGCCGGCCGTCGCTCTGGCAGCGACCGTCTACCTCTCGCTGGAGCGACCGATGGCGCTCCTCCCCGCCGGGCCGCTCCTCGCCGCCTGGATCGCCTCGCCGGCTGTTGCCTGGTGGGTGAGTCGGCCGGTCGTGCGGCGGGAGCCCAGCCTCTCATCCGTGCAGACGGCCTTCCTGCGGAAGCTCGCCCGCAAGACGTGGCGCTTCTTCGAGACGTTCGTCGGCCCCGAAGACAACTGGCTGCCGCCCGACAGATACCGGGAGGCGCCCGTCGAGATGATTGCCCACCGGACCTCTCCCACGAACATGGGGCTCTGCCTCCTCGCGAACCTGGCTGCGTACGACTTCGGTTACATCTCCGCCCGCCGCCTGATCGAGCGGACGACGCGCGCTCTCCAGACTATGGAGGGGCTGGCGCGGATCCGCGGCCACTTCTATAACTGGTATGACACGATAACACTGCGGCCGCTCGCGCCGCTTTACGTTTCCACCGTTGACAGCGGCAACTTGGCTGGCCACCTGCTCACGCTGCGGCCAGGTCTTCACGAGTTGGCTGATAGCCCGGTTCTCCCACCTCAGGCTTTTGGCGGCCTCCGCGACACGCTCGGTATCCTGGCCGACGCCGCCCAGGCGGCGCGCTCGCCCGACACGCCCGGCCGTAGCGGTGGCGGCCTCGCCGAGATGGTCGACGAGATCGCCCGGCTGCTCGACGCGCTCGCCAGCCCTCCCACCGGCCTGCGCGCCTCCCGCTCGCTCCTCGATCGGCTGACGACGGCCGCCGGGCGCATCGCCGACGGCTTAGGCCCCGAGCCCGACGCTGAGATGGAGTGGTGGGCCCTCTCCTTCGAGAAGCAGTGCCACGACGTGCTCAGCGACCTGGACTACCTGGCGCCGTGGGCCGCGCTGTTGCCTCCGCCCGACGCCCGAGTCGAGAGTGACGGGCCCGGCGAAGCTGCGGTGTCCGACTCGCTGCGCGAGGCGATTCGTCAGCTCGACGAGGGGCCGACGCTCCGCGAGACTGCCGACTTCGGCGAGACGCTCATACCAGCGCTCGACGACGCGCTCGTCGCCCTCACGGCCGACCGCACGGGACCCGCCCACGAGTGGCTGGCCCGTTTCCGCCGCGCCGTGAGCGAGGCGAGCGGCCGCGCGGCTGACTGGTTGGAGGCGATCGAGCGGCTCGGCCAGATCTGCTACAAGCTGGCCGACATGGATCACGACTTCCTGACGGACCAGTCGCGCAACCTGCTCGTGATCGGCTACAATGTCTCCGAGCAGCGGCGCGACCCAACCTGTTACGACCTGCTGGCCTCAGAGGCGCGCCTCGCCAGCTTCGTCGCCATCGCGCAACGGCACCTGTCGCAGGAGCACTGGTTCGCCCTCGGTCGCCTCGTGACGACCTCCGGCGCCGACCCCGTCCTCATCTCCTGGGGCGGGTCCATGTTCGAGTACCTGATGCCGCTCATCGTCATGCCGACCTACGACGAAACCGTGCTTGACCGGACCTACAAGGCCGTCGTCCGGCGTCAGATCGAGTACGGCGCGCAGCGGGGCGTCCCCTGGGGCATGTCCGAGTCCGGCTACAACACGACGGACGCCCATCTCAACTACCAGTACCGCGCCTTCGGCGTGCCGGGCCTCGGCTTCAAGCGCGGCCTCGCCGAGGACCTGGTCGTCGCACCCTACGCGACGGCGATGGCGCTGATGGTCGCGCCGAAAGAGGCGTGCGCGAACCTTGAGCGGCTCGTCGCCCTCGGCGCGGAGGGCCGCTACGGCCTTTACGAGGCGATCGACTACACGCCCTCGCGGCTGCCGCACGGCGAGGCGTTCGCCCTCGTGCGGTTGTTCATGCCACACCACGAGGGCATGACCTTCCTCTCCCTCGCCTATGCGCTCCTCGGCCGGCCGATGCAGCGCCGCTTCCTCTCCGAGCGGCTCTTCCAGGCGACGGAGGCGCTGCTGCAGGAGCGCGTGCCGAAGGTCGCGCCCTTCTATCCAAACGCCGCCGAGACGTTGGGCCTGCAGCAGCGCGCCGGCGAGTACCAGGCGCTCCTCCGCGTGTTCAGCAACCCCAACTCAGCCTCGCCGGAGGTGCACCTGCTCTCCAACGGCAGCTACAACATCATGGTGACCAACGCCGGGGGCGGCTATAGCCGTTGGCGCGACCTCGCGGTCACGCGCTGGCAAGAGGACGCGACACGCGACTGCTACGGCACGTTCTGCTACCTTCGCGACCTGACGAGCGACGAGGTGTGGTCCACGGCCTACCAGCCGACGCTGAAGCAGCCGAAGACCTACGACGCTATCTTCTCCCAGGCACGCGCCGAGTACCGCCGCTGCGATGGCGAGATCGACACGCACACGGAGATCGTCGTCTCGCCAGAGGATGACGTCGAGATCAGGCGCATCAGGATAACGAATCGCTCGGGCACGCGGCGGACGATTGAGGTGACGAGCTATGCGGAGGTGGTGATGGCGCCGCCGCCCGCTGACGCCGCCCACCCGGCCTTCAGCAATCTCTTCGTCCAGACGGAGATCGTCCCTTCGCACCACGCGATCCTCTGCTCGCGGCGGCCGCGGTCACCCAGCGAGCCGACGCCCTGGATGGTCCATTTGATGGACGCGGGTGCGACGACCTCCATCGGCGAGGCGTCATTCGAGACGGACCGGTCGCGCTTCATCGGGCGCGGCCGGTCGCTCGCCGACCCCAAAGCGATGGCGGACGACGCCGGTCTTTCCGATAGCCAGGGGCCAGTGCTCGACCCGATCGTCTCGGTCCGCCGCCAGGTGACGGTAGGTCCGGATGAGACGATCTGGGTGAACGTGGTGACCGGCGTCGGCGAGACACGCGAGGCGGCGATGGCGCTCGCTGGCAAGTACCACGACCGCCGTCTGGCCAACCGCGTCTTCGATTTGGCGACGACCCACCGGCAGGTCGTCCTCCGCCAGCTCAACGCGATCGAGTCGGACGCCCAACTCTACGGCCGCCTCGCCAGCTCGATCGTCTACGCCAACGCGGGCCGCCGTGCCCCGGCGAACGTCCTCGCCCGCAACCGGCGCGCGCAGTCCGGCCTCTGGGGCTTCGGCATCTCCGGCGACTTGCCGATCGTCCTCCTGCGCATCGGCGACCGATCGAAGATCGAACTCGTGCGGCAGCTCGTCCAGGCGCATGCGTACTGGCGCCTCACCGGGCTCGCAGTCGACCTCGTCATCTGGAACGAGGAGCCGTCCGGCTACCGCCAGGAGCTGCACGAGGAGATCATGGGGCTCGTCGCTGCCGGAACGGAGTCGCACGTCATCGACCGGCCGGGCGGCATCTTCGTCCGGCACGCCGACCAGATGTCGGAGGAGGACAGGATCCTTCAGCAGACCGTCGCCCGCGTTGTGATCATCGACAGCGCCGGGACGCTCGCCGAGCAGATCGAGCGCCGCCGCGTGGAGCAAGCGGTGCCAGCGCTCACGCCAGCCGAGGACGGCGTGCCGCAGCGCGAGCGCGCCGTCGAGCTCCCTCGCCGCGACCTCGTGCTTTCGAACGGCCTCGGCGGCTTCACGCTGGACGGACGCGAGTACGTCGTCACCCTGCGGCCCGGCGAGACGACGCCCGCGCCCTGGGCGAACGTGCTGGCGAACCCACAGTTCGGCGCCGTCATCACGGAGAGCGGCGGTGGCTACACCTGGGGCGAGAACGCCCACGAGATGCGTCTCACGCCCTGGTACAACGACCCGGTGACCGACGCCAGCGGCGAGGCCTTCTACATTCGCGACGAGGAGACCGGTCGCTACTGGTCGCCAACGCCGCTACCGTCCCGCGGCGCCACCACCTACACCTGCCGCCACGGCTTCGGCTACACGGTGTTCGAGCACGCGGAGGCCGGCATCATCTCCGAGCTGGCCGAGTACGTCGCGCTCGACGCGTCGGTGAAGCTGATGGCGCTTACGCTTCGCAACGAGTCGGGCCGGGCGCGCCGCCTCTCGGCGACGGGCTACGTCGAGTGGGTGCTCGGCGAGCAGCGGGCAAAGTCGCTCCTCCACGTCGTCACCGAGATCGACCCGAAGAGCGGCGCCGTCTTCGCCCGCAACCCCTACAATGGCGACCTCCCCGGCCGCGTCGCCTTCTTCGACGTGGACGAGGCGATCCGCACCGTTACCTGCGACCGCAGCGAGTTCCTCGGCCGCAACGGCCTGCCCGGCCAGCCCACCGCGATGACGCGCGCCCGCCTATCGGGCCGTGTCGGCGCCGGGCTGGACCCCTGCGCCGCGCTGCAGGTCCAGGTCGACCTGGCCGACGGCGAGGAGCGAGAGATCGTCTTCGTCCTCGGCGTCGGGCGCGACGAGGAGGGGGCGCGCGACCTGGTGCGGCGCTTCCGCGGCCCCGGCCCCGCGCACGCGGCGCTGGACGCGGTCAAGGGGCAGTGGGAACGCGTCCTCGGCGCCGTCCGCATCGAGACGCCGGAGCCGGCTGTCAACATCCTCGCCAATGGCTGGCTCCTCTATCAGGCGATCGCTTGCCGCCTCTGGGCGCGGACCGGCTTCTACCAGTCGGGCGGCGCCTTCGGCTTCCGCGACCAACTCCAGGACGTGATGGCGCTTCTCCACGCCCAGCCGCTGCTCATCCGCGAGCACCTGTTGCGCTGCGCGGCTCGCCAGTTCCGCGAGGGGGACGTCCAGCACTGGTGGCGCCCGCCGACCGGGCGCGGCGTGCGGACTCGCTGCTCCGACGACCTGCTCTGGCTGCCACTGGCGACGGCCCGCTATGTCCTCGGCACGGGCGACACCGGCGTCCTCGACGAGCACGTCGCCTACATCGAGGGGCGGCTGCTCAACCCGGGTGAGGACTCCTACTACGACCTGCCCGCGTGGTCAGAGGCGGCGGGCACGCTCTACGAGCACTGCGTCCGGGCGATCGAGCGGGGGACGCGGCTCGGCCGGCACGGGCTGCCGCTGATCGGCTCCGGCGATTGGAACGACGCTATGAACACGGTTGGCCTGGGGGGCGAGGGCGAGAGTGTCTGGCTGGCGTTTTTCCTCCACCACGTGCTGACACAGTTCGCCGAGATCGCGCGCCTCCACGGCGACGCCGCCTTCGCCGAGAAATGTGAGTCGGAGGCCGCGGCGCTCCGCGAGGCCGCAGAGATGCACGCCTGGGACGGCGACTGGTACCGCCGCGCCTACTTCGACGGCGGCGAGCCGCTTGGCTCTGCCGCCAGCCCGGAGTGCCGGATCGACTCGATATCCCAGAGCTGGTCTGTGATCTCCGGCGCCGGCGACCCGAGCCGCACCCGCATCGCGATGGAGTCGGTCGACCGGCTGCTCGTGCACCGCGACAAGGCCCTCATCCAGCTCCTCGACCCGCCGTTTGACAAGTCCGACCTGAACCCCGGCTACATTAAGGGGTATCCGCCGGGCGTGAGGGAGAACGGCGGCCAGTACACGCACGCCGCGATCTGGGCGGTCATGGCGTTCGCGGCGCTGGGCGACGGTCGCCGCGCCTGGGAGCTGCTCTCGCTGATCAGCCCACTCAACCACGCGTCGAGCGCGGAGAAGGCTGCGACCTATCGCGTCGAGCCGTACGTAGTCGCGGCCGATGTCTACGCGCTGCCGCCGCATACGGGCATGGGCGGCTGGACTTGGTACACGGGTGCCGCCGGCTGGATGTACCGGCTGATCGTCGAGTCGCTGCTCGGCCTTCGCTTGGAGGTGGACCGGCTCTCCTTCACGCCCTGCCTGCCGCCCGACTGGCAGTCGTTCAGCCTCAGCTATCGCTACCGGGAGACGACCTACGCGATCACCGTTCGACGAGCGGGCGCGGGTGACGGAGTGCGCATCGTCGTCGACGGCGTTGAGCAGGACGAGGGGTCGATCCGGCTCGTCGACGACCGCGAGCCGCACACGGCCGAGGTCGAGATCGGTCGGGCCGACGAGAGCAGCCCCGCCATCGCGGAGCCTCCGCCCCCGAGCAACCTGCCGCCCCGGTAGCCTGCTCGGCCGCGGTGGAGAGTTGCCGGCGATCCAAGTAAGGACGGTAGCTGCTACGAACGGCAAGAGTGTCAATTCAGCATCTGGAGGCAATACTTGGAGCGGGAAACGGGACTCGAACCCGCGACTGTGGGGTGCCAAAATGTCATCCGTATCGAGACAGTTGGGTGCCCGCCCGACTGCCATGGCTACGACTTCCTGATTGACAATCCGAAGCACCTGCCAGCACGGGTCGCTGACCCATGATCTGTTGCTTCTCAGGCAGGTCATCAGAGCTCCTTTGGTCTACCCCCACAGCATATCGTTAACCCCCTGGCGGCTCTTCGCGCCCTTGAGTTGTTAGCTGAGCAGAAGATCCCCGGACTTTTGATCCGAGAGTCGTGGCTTCCAATCCCACCCGGCCCTCCAAACCACCGGCGGATACCCTCCCGGCGGCAGAACTCGCTCACCCGCTGCTCAACCGGAAAGGCCTCTAGCACAATGCGTGCGTTTCCCTCAGGGTGGACTTGCGACGGGTGATTCTTCTTACTCGACGGCTGAAATCGGGTCTCTTCGGTTCTGGCCTGCGCCTGAAGCTCCGCTGGGGAACGCTCCTGCAGCACTGCTCGCCCATTTTTTCCAGGCGATACCCTCAGTTCATCAGGGGTGCTGGGGTGACACTAACCACTTCGCATTCTGGGCAGCGAAGCCCTAGGCTGAGTAGTGCTGATGGGGAGCGCTGGAGAGTTCGTCCTGCATGCCGCTCCTCGCGCTCTCTCGGATTCCTCCATGAACGAGCGGGGCAAGGGCTTCAACGAGCATAGGTCCCTCTTGCGGCTTCGAGGGCGAGGCCGCCTGTTGTCGCTGCTCGAAGCTCCAGTTCTCCTTACTAGACTAGACATTGCGTCCGACGGGCGCCTTGTTCCGGAGACGCAGGATTGGGAGACATTCTGGGCACCGGTGCGTCAGCTCGCCAAACGGCAGATCGACCGAGCGCTCGATGCGCTTCATGCCGCCTGGCAGGATTACATCCGCTCCGGGTTCGACCGGTCGTTGCAGCGAGAGTACTGCTTCCGGTACTTCAGCTTGCTGGATCTGGTGTTGGCGATGCGCGGCCAGAAGCAGCATTCGTCCCCATGGGAGCACGCGCTGCGAGCTGTCGTGGGCTTCGAGTGTTTCGGATTAAAGGCGCCAGCTCTCGGCTCACAAGTCCTGGCGGCCGGGACAGCGACGCTGCGGAACCCCTGCTATCTGCTGGCTAAGCTCAAATGGCCGGACGTGCCAGATGACACCCGTTTCCTGCCGCTAATCGCCGTTGGCGACGGTGCCTCGGCCAGCTTGTTTTCTCATTATCGGCAGTACTGGCCTTCACCAACTTCGCCAATGTCTCTTTTCGTCTACCTTTCGAATTCACCGACACTGCTTCCGGCGAGCTTGAGGTTGGTAGGCTTGTTGGCGAAGACCCTGGGTTCTGGCAGGGATCCCTTCGTCAAGGAGCGCTCAGAGCGCCTCTGGCACAAAGCTTTCGAGCCGATTACCCAGGCTGCCTATGCCGATCGGTCAGGTCCAGGAAGAGTCGAAATCGTCGATGTTGGGGCAGGCAGTGGCGCCCTGACGGCTGCTCTTTGCCGAAAGCTCATCGGCTGGGGACGGGCGTCGGGTTCTCCCGCCCGACTTCGGCTCTGGTTCATCGACCTGTGTCTCGCCGACCCGGCACGGTTCTTTCGCACTGCTCACCTCAGGAGCTCTATTGACAGCCTGATGTTCCTGGGCGATGACTATCGCCGTTGGCTCGCGCGGCCCCGTCCGCTGCCTATTTCCTCCGGCCTTCGCGTGGCGTTGGTATTGAAGGTCTTTGACGCTCTGGGGCATTTCTCCATTGACAATCTTCGCACAGATGTGCTACCATCCGCTGTCGTTGCCCCTGAGTTGTTTGGAGAGGGTAGATACCTGCCCGGCTACTGCTTGGGCGCTGGCGGGCCGGGGGCGGAGGGCCTGATGGTGTCGTACTCACGGGTAGCGCTGGCGAAAGGTCGCGCCTTCGCGCAGGCCTCGCTTTCGCAATATTACGCGGCGTTGAGACTCGCGGCGGGTGGCCAAAGCGTGGGGGAGATAGGAGAGGACGAAGTGTGCTTAGCCGTGAAGACGCTCGATCCTGAATGCCTGGTCGCAGCGGACGGTGCGAGTGTCCTGGCGCGGCTGCTGGAGCATTGCGGCTACCTGATTGTGGAGGACGCTGATTTGAGGCCAAGCGAGCTTGTCGAACATCTGCGAACGTTTTCGCTCCACAGGCTGGCAGCCTGTGACATGACGAAAGCGATGGGCCTCACCGCAAACTACGCCTACGTGCTCTGGCCCAGAGCCGGCAACGAGCCGCCGGTGTCAGGAGAACGGCTGTGGTAACCGTCATCAGGGCAGAGCGGAAATCGTCAGTCCTGACGCCATCGAGCCTCGCTTGCCTCTCAGCCGTG
>Ga0315537_1002147_pt1 | contig 15177 bp, 13 predicted proteins | sample SalMarSW160270MG_FD_203091 | JGI IMG/M metagenome (GOLD analysis project Ga0315537, IMG submission 203091) | Salt marsh sediment microbial communities from the Plum Island Ecosystem LTER, Massachusetts, United States - Salt Marsh Sediment SW1602-70 ... | reverse complement strand
GCTCCTGGAGGTTGTATTGGACCTGGGTCGCCCACCCGAGGCCCGTTATCCCGACCGCGAGGTAGTGCTCAGCAATAAGGAGGTCTCCCAGGAGGATATCGATTATATTGTTTCCCGTATCGCCCCCTTCAGCGATGACAATCGGGCGGGTATCGAGCGCACCCTCCACCGAATATCCGCAATCAGAAACCGCGAGGGGCGCATCGTGGGGCTCACCTGCCGCGTCGGTAGAGCGGTATACGGCACACTCGGTCTAATTGCCGACCTGGTGGAATCGGGCAAGAGTATCCTACTGCTGGGCCGGCCCGGTGTAGGTAAGACTACCATGCTTCGCGAGGTGGCCCGCGTGCTCGCTGACGACCTGAAGAAGCGAGTGGTGATTGTTGATACCTCTAACGAGATCGCCGGCGATGGCGACATCCCCCATCCCGCCATCGGGCACGCACGGAGGATGCAGGTGACCACCCCCAAGCTCCAGCATGCCGTAATGATCGAGGCGGTGGAGAACCACATGCCCGAGGTTATCGTCATCGATGAGATCGGCACCGAGCTTGAGGCCCAGGCATCGCGCACCATCGCCGAGCGTGGGGTGCAGCTTATCGCCACCGCACATGGAAACACCCTGGGTAACCTGATCATGAACCCCACCCTTTCCGATCTCATCGGCGGCATCCAAACGGTGACACTTGGCGATGAGGAGGCTAAAAGGCGGCGCACCCAGAAGTCCATTCTGGAAAGAAAGGCACCGCCCACCTTCGACATCGTGGTCGAGATTCAAGACTGGTATCACGTGGCGGTTCACTCCGATGTCGCTGAGATAGTCGATTCAATGCTGCGCGGGCGTCCCATCTCTCCGGAGGTGCGCTGGATGGACGAGACCGCCGAGGTGAGAAGAGAGCAGATGAAACCTGCAGATGATCCCTCGGCAAGAAAAGCGCTTGCCGGCACCACTACCAGAATCTACCCCTTTGGCATCAATCGCAGTCGTCTTGAGCAGGCGGTGAAGCGCCTGGAGCTGCCGGCGAAGCTTGCCAGCGACGTAAGCGGGGCCAATCTACTTATGACCTCCAAGAGCTATTACCGAATGAAGCCGCAGGCCATTCGCGATGCCGAGGCTGCAGGCATCCCCATCTACGTGCTCAAAAACAACAAGACATCGCAGATGGAGCGTTCCCTGTTCAATATATTCGATATGGAAGTGACCGAAGAACCCATTAGCCTGGCCACGAAGGAGGCGGAGGAGGCCATCGCCCAGGTAATCGAGGGGCAAAAGACAGTGGAGCTCAGCCCGCAGAACTCCTACCTGCGCATGCTACAGCACCAGCTCGCCGAGCGCTACCACCTGTCCTCGAAGAGCACCGGCCGCGAGCCAAAAAGAAGGGTGCGGATTTTTCAAACAGGCGATCTTGCAAAAGAGGATAGATAATGGAAGGGTCTATCTATACAATAGGTCACAGCAATCATCTGCCTGAGACATTCGTACGGTTGCTGACTCAAGCCGAAATAGAAGTTCTTGTAGACATACGGAGCAATCCTGGCAGCCAATGGGCTTCATACGCAAACCCGCGCGATTTGGAGCGGATTCTTGGGGCAGCTGGTATCCAGTACATCTATTTGGGCAATATGTTGGGAGGTCACCCTAATGACCCAGAATGCTACAAACCGCAAACAGGTAAAGCAGACTATAAAGCAATGCAAAATAAAGAGTCATTTAAACAGGGAATTAATAAACTTCTGGAAGTAATGAAAACATATCGTATCTGCGTGATGTGTGCCGAAGAAAATCCTTCCTCTTGCCATCGCAACCTTCTAGTTAGCGAGAGCCTGCGGCGAGAAGATGTCAGAATCTTGCATATCCGTGGAACAGGGCAGATTCAAACCGATGAAGAGCTTTGGAAAGAAAATGCAGGAGTAGGAAAAAACCAACTTCCACTTCCAATATGAGTTTATTGGTGACTATTTACACAATTGGTTTTACCAAGAAATCGGCTCAAGAATTCTTTGAGACTATACGTCGTAGTGGAGCGAAGCACCTCTTCGACATTCGCCTTCACAATAAATCGCAGTTAGCCGGGTTTACAAAGCGAGATGATCTACGTTATTTTCTCAAAAAAATTGTCAATATGGAATACCACGAAGTGCCGATACTGGCACCCGAAGACTCCCTTTTAACTGAATACCGAAAAACAGGAGATTGGGCCAAATATGAGCAAAATTACCTAGAGCTAATTGGGCAACGACAAGTCGAACGCTATATAGACCTAACATTATTTAAAGATGGAGTTGTCCTGCTTTGTAGCGAGGCTGAACCCGATCACTGCCACCGACGGCTGGCAGCAGAATACCTGGTACATTCAATGCTGGTTGGGTCTAATATCGAACACCTCTGAGTCGAACTGCAAATGCAAAAGGCAATAGTAATAACTGACTTAACCCAAATGCCTAATCCAGACGAAGTCTGCGTAGTCGGCATTGGTCAATACAACCAATGCATCCGCCCAATACTACCAGGTGTCATGCGCCGAGAGCATCTCTATATCAAAGGCAAAATCAGAAATAAATTGGCTATTCGCCCAATGGCTAAAGTTATATTTAACTTCAATAAAGTACCAATTGAACCCCCACATATTGAAGACATGGGCTTTGATCCAAAGTCAATCGTTTATGAAGGTTTATGCACTGATACTGAGTGGGAGAAAGTATTACTAGACAGCTCATTCAGCACAGTTGATGACATCTACGACGGCCTTCTTCAGGAGCATCGCTGGGTAGAACCGGGAGCCAATACAAGGTCAATAGGCACGTTGTCACAGGTATATAATATTGTTGTTCAATTAACCGAGTGGTCGGGTAAATTAAGATATCGGTTGTTGTTTAGAGACAGCACAGGCTTTCTATACGATATTCCCATCTCCGATCTGGCTTTCCGAGAGTTGTCATATACAGAAGTCAAAAGACGCAATCGTTCTCGTGCGGTTGTCTCCCAAGAGATTACGAGCCTTCTTACGAATGCTGACCGCCTCTACCTCCGACTGGGATTAGCTCGCCCTTGGGTAAATCCGAATACCGGCAAACGAGGTTGCTGGATGCAGGTTACTGGAATCTACACCTTCCCTGACTACTTGGGAAGTAAATCATTTGCGGATTTTGTAGGCTAAACAGAACTATTAAGAGGCTAGGTAAACTATTGTCATTGTTCATTACCTTTGAAGGCGGGGAGGGATCGGGGAAGTCCACACAGGCGAGGGCGCTCCACCAGCGCCTTACCAGTAAAGGCATTCCCGCACTGCTGACCCATGAGCCGGGGGGCACCCCTCTGGGCAGGGAGGTCAGGCGCTGGCTCAAGGGGGAGAGGAACAACGAAACGGGGGATGTCGACCCACTCGCCGAGCTCTTGCTCTTCAATGCATCGCGTGCCGAGCTTGTCTCCAATATGATTCAACCCGCCTTGAAGAGCGGGATCACCGTTATCTGCGACCGTTTCTACCACTCCACCATCGCCTACCAGGGCTATGGCCGGGGCCTTTCCCTCGAGCTCGTCGAGGCCGTCAACAACATCGCCACCGGCGGGCTGAAACCCGATCTTATTGTATTCTTAGACCTTCTAATGGAATACGGTCTATCACGGAAAAAGATAAAGGACCGCTTTGAGCAGGAGGAGCCTGATTTCCATAAGCGGGTGAGGCAGGGCTATCTGGAAATGGCAAAGCAAGAACCCCAGCGCTGGCTGGTGCTCGATGGCTCCCTGCCTAAGAAGGAGATCGAAAGCCTCATATTAGAGAGGATAGGGCAATTTCTTCCTAAGGTTTTAAAAAAGGGTTGAAAAAAAGTTGGTAAAGTGGTATATTCTTTTTAGTAGGGATTAGGTCGAACCTTTAAATCCAGTCCAGCGAGGCTGGCAAGGGTAAGCGGCAGCACAAGTTAATAGGACAGAACACCAGAGTCCCCTTGCCAGCAAATAGGCGAGGGGTTTTTTTATGCCTGATAAAGTGATCCTAGACCAGGAAGATATCCGCCGTGCCATAACCCGCATCGCCCATGAGATCGTGGAGCGAAATCACGGTTGCGACGGCATTATTCTCATGGGGGTGCACACCCGTGGCGTACCCCTAGCGAAGAGGATCGCTGCAAGTATAAAGGAGTTCGAACATACCGAGGTCCCCGTTGGCGACCTGGATATCAGCCTTCATCGCGATGACCTGCCCTCTTTCGAGGTGCAACCGTTCCTCCGTCCTACAAATATCCCCGCCGATATCGAGGGGAAGCGTATCGTCCTGGTCGATGATGTCCTCTATACCGGCCGCAGCATCCGTGCTGCCATGGATGCCCTTATCGACCATGGTCGGCCACGGTCCATTCAGCTGGTGGTTCTTATTGACCGCGGCCATCGAGAGATACCAGTCCACGCCGACTTCGTGGGAAAGAATATGCCCACCTCAAGGGATGAGGAGATTGAGGTGCGTCTCAAGGAGATCGATGGCAAGGATGAGGTGGCCATTGTAAAAGATGGGAGCGAGCGGGATTCAATAGCTAAGAGATAGCATTCTTGCTTTGCATAGGAGTTGACCATGAGCCTAGCAAACAGAAGTCTTATCACCATAGACGACCTCTCAAACAAAGAGATTGAGGCGGTCTTTTCTCTAGCAGACGGGATGTCTTATTCGATGAATGAGCAATCAAGCGTGTGTCAGGGCAAGATCATGGCCAGCCTGTTTTTCGAGCCCAGCACCAGGACCAGGCTTTCTTTCGAGGCGGCGATGCACCGGCTAGGTGGAAGGGTAATATCCGTGGTGGAGATGGGAAACACCTCGCTGGCAAAAGGCGAGAGCATCGCCGATATGGCAAGGGTGGTGGGAAGCTATGCCGATATAATCGTCATCAGGCACCCGTGGGAGGGGGCCGCCAGGGTGGTCTCCGACTACGCTGGCGTCCCGGTAATAAATGCCGGCGACGGGGGACATGAACACCCCACCCAGACCCTGTGTGACCTCTACACCATCAGGAAGGAGAGGCATACTCTTAACGGGCTGAAGATTGCGCTCTGGGGCGACCTCAAATACGGTCGAACCATACATTCCCTAGCCTACGCGCTGGCTAGGTTCGGGGCAACCATCCACTTCCGTCCCGGCTCAGGCCTTGGTCTACCGGAGCATGTTATAAGGAAGCTGACTAACGAATATGGAGGTATACTGGAAAGATATAACAATACCAAAGGCGTGGATAAGGAGAGGACTTTTCCCCTGGATGCAATATATGTAACCCCGAGCACGCCGCATCAACTGGCAAATATACCCGATGTCAACATCCAGATCGAGATGAAGAAGGGCGTTGATGCCCTTTACGTCACCAGGCTTCAGAAAGAAAGACTGGAGAGTACGGCAAAAGGACAGGAATTGGATGGTGAGTATCCGGTAGTGGATAAAAAACTCCTGAAGGGAAAACAGTTCAAGAAGACACTTGTTATGCATCCATTACCACGTATCGACGAGCTTGCCTGTGAGATCGATGCTGACCCCAGAAGCATGTACTTCAAACAAGCAGCCTGGGGGTTACCGATTAGAATGGCCCTCATGTCCCTCCTTCTCGGAGCTAAACAGTTAGATATCGATGAGCAGGAAGGGCAAACCTTCCCCTTAAAAAAAGACTATCCCGTTTACAAGCGCGATTTTGGGGTCAAGTGCCAAAATAAAAGATGCGTGTCCGCCCAGCAGACGGAAACAAGGTATATTAAGCCTGTATTCAAAATTGTGGCCAACGAGCCTTTGACGCTCAGGTGCATCTATTGCGAGCACGAGACGCAACCGCCCTATATCGCCAGCTCCAAGTGGCATCAAGGGACCATAGAACACAAGAGATACTACGATGCAGATAGTTACATGCTTGGACGAATAAAACCGGAGAATCTCATTATATTTGATTCAAAAACAGCCGCTCAATCTGAGGGATTCAAGCCGGGCAGAAAGGCCCTTCGGGAATGATCCAGCAGTGAGGTGCCATTGATCAAGGAGCGCCTTGACCGCCAGCCTGAGAGCCTGCTTATCAGCGGTGGTCGTATGATCGACCCCTCGCAGAATTTCGATACCATTGGAGACCTTTTTATGGCCGATGGTAAGGTCCGCTGGCTCAGCACGGAGGAGAGCGAACCAGCACCTGAGAACTGCCAGGTAGTCCATGCCAAGGGGATGGTGGTCTGCCCCGGGTTTATCGATATCCATTGCCACCTGCGCCAGCCCGGATTCGAGGACAAGGAGACCATCTATACAGGTACCCGCGCCGCAGCCAGGGGCGGGTTCACCACCATTTGCTGCATGCCTAACACCGAGCCGCCTTTAGATACCGGAGCTACGGTGCAATACATTACGGGGGTAGCTGCCAACGAAGGCGTGGTTCGCGTCCTGCCGGTTGGTTGTGTTAGCAGAGACAGGGCAGGAAGCGAGCTCGCCGACCTCGGCGAGCTTTCCACATGCGGAGTTATAGGCTTCAGTGACGATGGCAACCCGGTAGCCGACCCTCTGCTCATGCGGCGCGCCCTGGAGTACAGCAGGGGCTCCGGCTTACCTGTTACCGATCACTGCGAAGACCTAAACCTCAGCGCTGGTGGGGTGATGAACGAGGGCGTGGTGGCGAGCCGGCTGGGGCTCAAAGGCACACCACCTGCTGCTGAGGAGGACATGGTCGCCAGGGATATTGAGCTGGCAAGGGCAACCGGCGGCAGGCTGCATATCGCTCATGTGAGCACCGCCGGCTCGGTTGCGCTGATCCGCCGTGCCAAAGATGAGGGCATCTGGGTTACTGCGGAGGTAACCCCCCATCATCTAACCCTTACCGAGGAGGCAGTTGACGGCTACAACACCAATGCCAAGGTGAACCCTCCGCTCAGGACAGCGCGGGATGTCCAGGCACTCATCGCGGGTCTGAAAGAGGGGGTGATCGATGCCATAGCCACCGACCATGCTCCGCACACCGATATGGACAAGCGGTGCAAGTTCGAAGACGCCGCCTTTGGCATCAGCGGATTCGAGACCGCATTGGGCAGCCTGATGGGGCTGGTGCATCAAGGAAGCATCGATCTAGTGACACTTATCTCAAAACTGACGCATGGGCCGGCGTCATTCCTGCAGCGGGATGACCTGGGTACGCTAAAGGCCGGTGCCACGGCCGATGTCACAATATTCGACCCAAATATGGAGTGGGTGGTAGACCCGTCAGCCTTTGTTTCCAAGGGGAAAAACACCCCCCTCGCCGGCGAGACCCTCAAGGGGAAGGTAATGGCCACCATATGTGGGGGGGAGTTTGTTTATAGAGACGAGACCGTGAAACTGGAAGGGCAGTAACAGATAACAGGGTAGGCTAGACTAAATAGGGTAGGCTGGCCGACGTCGGCCAGCCTACCCCGCAGATGTAGCCGATCCGGCAGGCCCAACCTACCGAGCGGATCGAGCCCAAGCGGTGGTATATTGGTTAAAAACGACTGGAAGCTAGGTGTAGAAGGTTAAGAATGATCCAATATAGAAGCCTTCCTAAATTCGATGACAATTCATATGCCCATTTCATCACTACGAACACCTATAAACGTTACCCCTTCTTTCGGGATCAAAGACTCTCCCAGATTCTTCTGGAGGAACTGGGGTTTTATAGTGGGAGGCTTGGTTTTACACTGGTGGGCTATGTGATAATGCCTGATCATGTGCACCTCCTGCTATGGTGGTCTAGGGATGATAAGCAATTATTGGATATTTCGAAGATAATGCAAGTGATAAAGAGGGCAACAGCAAGAAGAATCATTGATTTGCTGCGGGGTAGGTCGGAGCATCTGCTCCGACCCATTGCCATTAGGCGAGAGCAGATGCTCTCGCCTACCCGTGAGAATATTAGCCCCCAATACCATATACGAAGTCCAAAGTTTCGTCTGTGGCAACCTGGCTTCTATGACTTCAATATCTTTAGTGATGAAAAGCTTCTTGAGAAGCTTGACTACATCCATAATAACCCTGTGAGCGCTGGCTTGGTTCTCTCACCACACGACTATGAGTGGTCAAGCTACAAAGAGTACTTTGATGAAGAGGTACATTCTATATTAGGTATAGGGTAGGAAGAATGATGTCCAAGCAACCTGAAGCATCCTTCATCGGCTCGTGTCTGACCATAATCGGGCAGGCTATGGCGCGGTGTTTATATACAAACAGCGAAGGAGGTTTATGTGCCCAGGCGCAATGATATCAACAAGGTGATGATCATCGGCTCCGGGCCTATCATCATCGGCCAGGCCTGCGAGTTCGACTACTCCGGCACCCAGGCCTGCAAGGCGCTCAGAAAGCTGGGGTATGAGATCGTGCTGGTCAACTCAAACCCAGCCACCATCATGACCGACCCCGGCATGGCAGACGCGACCTACATCGAACCACTCAACCTGGATACCCTGACCAGGATTATAGAGAAGGAACGCCCCGACGCACTGCTTCCGAACTTGGGCGGACAGTCAGGTCTGAACCTCTCCTCGGAGCTGGCCAGGGCGGGGGTGCTGGAGAGATACGGGGTAAGGGTGATCGGGGTAAACGTCGATGCCATCGAGCGCGGCGAGGACCGTCAGGTATTCAAGGACACCAAGAGCGAGATCGCCCGCAGCATCGAGGAGATGGAAGTAATCGTTGGGAAGCTCGGATTCCCGGTCGTGCTTCGTCCCGCCTACACCATGGGCGGCACCGGAGGTGGGCTGGTCTACAACCTGGAGGAGCTGCGCACGGTTGGCAGTCGCGGCCTGTCGGCTAGCCTGGTGAGACAGGTGCTGGTGGAGGAGTCCGTCCTGGGATGGGAGGAGCTGGAGCTGGAAGTTGTTCGCGATGCCAAGGGGCAGAAGATCACCGTCTGTTTTATCGAGAATGTCGACGCCATGGGTGTGCACACCGGAGATTCATTCTGCACAGCGCCCATGTTAACCATCGACCCAGAACTACAGCAACGCCTGCAGAAATACTCCTACGACATTGTCGATGCCATCGAGGTCATTGGCGGCACCAACATACAGTTCGCCCACGATCCGGAGACCGGACGGGTGGTGGTGATCGAGATTAATCCACGCACCTCACGCTCATCGGCACTGGCATCAAAGGCAACAGGGTTCCCGATTGCCATGGTGTCATCCATGCTGGCGGGGGGACTGACCTTGGACGAGATACCGTACTGGCGGGACGGGACACTGGAGAAGTATACCCCCTCCGGTGACTACGTGGTGGTGAAATTTGCCCGCTGGGCCTTTGAGAAATTCAAAGGCGCCGAAGACAAGCTCGGCACGCAGATGCGTGCTGTTGGCGAGGTCATGAGCATTGGGAAGAGCTACAAAGAAACCTTTCAAAAGGCCATTCGCTCGCTGGAAAATCATCGCTACGGCCTGGGCTTTGCCAAGGACTTTTACCATAAGCCACTGGAGGAACTGATGCGCATGCTCTCAGAGCCGACCAGCGAGCGGCAGTTTATCATGTATGAAGCCCTGCGCAAGGGGGCAAATATAAGCGACCTTTATAAGCGGACTTTTATAAAACCATGGTTCATCCAGCAGATGAAGGAGCTGGTGGAGCTTGAGGAGCAGCTACTGAAACACAAAGGCACGCTACCGCCGGACCAGCTTCTGGTGCGGGCCAAGAAAGACGGCTTTGCCGACAGGTATCTATCCCAAATCCTCGGACTACCGGAAATGGAGATACGGGCGAGGCGCACCGCCCTCGGCATCGTTGAGGGGTGGGAACCGGTGCCGGTGAGCGGCGTGGAGGATGCTGCGTATTACTTCTCCACCTACAACGCTCCAGACAGGGTGGGAGTCAGCCCGGCGCGGAAGGTCATGGTGTTGGGTGGAGGCCCCAACCGTATCGGCCAGGGGATCGAGTTCGACTACTGCTGCGTGCATGCAGCCTTCGCCCTGCGTGATGAGGGCATCGAGTCCGTTATGGTGAACTGCAACCCCGAGACCGTATCCACCGACTATGATACCTCAAACAAGCTGTACTTCGAGCCGCTTACTGTGGAAGACGTTCTGGCCATCTACGAGAAGGAGAAGCCGGAGGGCATCATCTGCCAGTTCGGAGGCCAGACGCCCCTCGATATAGCAGGCGAACTTGAGGCGGCAGGGGTCAAGATCCTGGGCACAAGCCCTGAGACCATTGACCTTGCCGAGGACCGCGACCGGTTCCGAAAGATCATGAGAGAACTGGGTATCCCCGAGCCTGAGTCCGGCATGGCCAGCAACATGGACCAGGCCCTAGCAATTGCCCAGGATATCGGCTACCCACTGATAGTCCGCCCATCCTACGTTCTTGGCGGGCGCGCTATGGAGGTGGTGCATGACGAGGAGATGCTGCGGGAGTATGTTGCAGCTGCGGTGGTCATATCTCCCAAGCGCCCGATCCTGATCGACAAGTTCCTGGATAATGCCATTGAGGCCGAGGCTGATGCAATCGCCGATGGGACCGATGCCTTCGTGCCGGCTGTCATGGAGCATATCGAACTCGCCGGAATCCACTCCGGTGACTCCGCCTGCGTTATCCCGCCGGTCAGCATTCCCCAAAAACATATAGACACCATCGAGGAATACACCAAAAGGATCGCACAGGAGCTGCATGTCGTGGGGCTGATGAACATCCAGTATGCCATTTATGAGGACAGGGTATACATCCTGGAGGCAAACCCGCGGGCCAGTCGCACCGTACCGCTGGTAAGCAAGGTCTGCAGCATACCTATGGCACGCATAGCCACCCAGGTGATATTGGGGAAGAAGCTGAGCGAGCTGAACCTGCAGCGCAGGCCAATACCGCATTTCGGTGTCAAGGAGGCGGTCTTCCCCTTCGACATGTTCCCCGAGGTAGACCCCGTGCTCGGCCCCGAGATGCGCTCGACGGGAGAGGTGCTGGGCATGGCTGAAAATGCAGGCCTTGCCTATTACAAGGCCCAGGAAGCGGCCAAACAGCGCCTGCCTATGGAGGGCACCGTCCTCATTACGGTATCCGAACTCGACCGAACTCGTGCCCTGGAAGTAGCCCAGCGTTTCTCCGAGCTTGGGTTTACCCTCAAAGCTACGGTGGGGACTCGGAATTACCTGGCTGAGCATGGCATCGATTCAGAGCTGATTCTTAAGAGACATGAGGGCAACCCCAACATAACAGACGCAATAGCTAACGGTGATATTCAGCTCGTCGTCAATACGCCGAGCGGCAAGCTAAGTGTTTGGGACGACTCCTATATCAGAAAGGCAGCGATCAAATACAAGGTGCCCTATATCACCACAACCACGGCAGCGGTTTCGGCAGCTAAAGGAATTGCCGCCCACCGCAAAGGACACGGCGAGGTCAGGAGTCTTCAGGAATACCATGCAGACATCGGGTACGGCCCGAGGTAAAGTATACTGATTAGACCTGGATAGCCGAGGGAGAAAGATGAAAGGTGTTTAATTGAGGCAAATCACCGCACCCGTCCTGTCTAACGATGAGATCATGCCCGGCATCCACCTTCTCTGGGCAGATGCTCCCCAGATTGTCTCTGATGCTAAGCCAGGGCAGTTTGTAATGGTGCGCAGCGGTGAAGACCATTACCCACTGCTCCGACGACCATTTAGCATCCACCGCGTGGGGGAAAGCGGTGCGCTCGGCCTGCTCTTTGAGGTGGTGGGGCGGGGCACACGCTGGCTGGCCCAGCGCAAGGCAGGGGAGTCAGTCGACCTTCTGGGACCACTGGGGCGGGGTTTCGAGGTCCGATCTCAAACGCTGCTCCTGGTTGCCGGGGGGATCGGAATCGCCCCCCTCATCTTCCTCGCCGAAAGGACCGCAGCCGACGGGCGAAGGGTGACCCTGCTCATAGGAGCGAAGGCTGCGGACGAGGTCTACCCTCCACACCTTTTGCCGCCTTATATCAAGCCTATTACAGTCACCGAGGACGGCTCGATGGGCCAGCGGGGGCTGGTAACCGACCTCCTGGTCGGCACTGCTGCATTTCACCGGGAGGCAGAGCAAATCATCGCCTGCGGACCGGTTTCTATGTATAGGGCGATTTCCCAGCTACCTGGACTGGAAGGGAGATCGGTTCAGGTATCCATGGAGGCACGGATGGGATGCGGTTTCGGTGGCTGCGCCGGCTGCGCTATCGAAACCAGACGAGGCCTGAAGCTGGTTTGCCGAGACGGGCCCGTATTTGAGTTAAGCGACCTCATCTGGTAATTAATGACTAAAAGGGGGTTTATATATGGTGGTTACCAGGAAAATCGGTATTAGAACCAGAGGAGAATGCGACCTCATTGACATCACCGCTCAGGTAAAGCAGGAGGTCTCGGGCTCGGGAATCAATACGGGCACGGTGACCGTTTTTATCAGCGGCTCGACAGCGGGGATATCCACCATCGAGTACGAGTCAGGGGTGGTGAGCGATTTCGAGGATATGTGTGAGCGCGTCGTCCCCAGGAACATCCCCTATCAGCACGACCGCCGTTGGGGAGATGGCAATGGGTATTCCCACGTGAGAGCCTCACTCATAGGCCCCTCACTGGTGGTGCCTTTCACCGATAAAACCCTTCATCTAGGCACCTGGCAGCAGATTATAGTGGCAGATTTCGATAATCGTCCCCGCTCCAGAGAGATCGTGCTGCAGATCATGGGCGAATAATGCTTTAGTTCAGATATAAAGGGGACAGCCCACCATCATTGAGAGGTACCATTCCAATTGTCAATGCGACCCCGATAAATCGGGGGGAGCAATCCCCACGCCTCACGACAAATCACCCCTGAGATTGCCACGTCCCCCAGGCCGACCCGCCGGCCCCGTGACACCTCTTTTCCCACAGTCTCTATCATAACACGTACAAAATGTTGGACATCATCAGGCCATAAATGTATAATGTTATCGGGAAAATCGAGAGAAAGGACTTGAGACTTGAAAGCAGGGAGTAATCTGGAGAAGGTCCTGGAAAGCGGAGCCTTTGCCGTTACAGGCGAGCTCGGACCTCCACAAAGCGCAGACGCCGATGTTATCAGGGAGAAGGCGAGGCTGCTCAAAGGCTGTGTCGATGCGGTCAATGTTACCGATGGCCAGACAGCCATCGTCCGCATGGCAAGCTGGGCGGCATGCCTCATCGGGATGAGAGAGGGACTCGAGACCACGGTTCAAATGACATGCCGCGACCGGAACCGGATCGCCCTTCAGATGGATATACTGGGCATGTCAGCACTGGGGATGAGGAATCTCCTATGCCTCACCGGTGACCATCAGTCCTTTGGCAACCATCCTCAGGCCAAGGGCGTCTTCGATATCGACAGTATCCAGTTCATTCAAATCGCGAAGAATATGCGCGACGAAAAGAAGTTTCACTGTGGAGATGAGATGCCGGTTTCACCAAGCCTCTTCATCGGTTCAGCAGCCAACCCCTTCGCCGACCCCTTTGACTTCCGGGTAATTCGACTCGCCAAGAAGGTGGCGGCTGGTGCCGACTTCATTCAGACCCAGATCATATATAATGTGGAGAGGTTTGCCCGGTGGATGGAGGCGGTGCGCCAGCGGGGACTGCACGAAAAGGTATATATACTTGCCGGGGTGGCACCAATAAAATCGGCAGGTGCAGCCCGGTATATGAAGACCAAGGTTCCAGGTATGGATGTCCCCGATGAGGTGGTGGACCGCATGGCCAGCGCCCCCAAGGGCGAGGCCAAGAAGACGGGCATCGACCTCTGTGTGGATATCATTAACCAGGTGCGCCAGATCGAGGGCGTGGCCGGGATCCACCTTATGGCCATCGAATGGGAGGAGGCGGTAGCCGAGATCTGCGAGAAGGCCAGGCTGCTGCCCCGACCTCAGCTTTAAACCCAAGCAAGTTTAATTCAGGGGGACATAGGTTCTCAGCCCCATTTTATAAAGTCTTACCCCGATCTAATCTATAGCAATCATTACATGCGAGGCCTTTATTGCAGCATAGACTTCCTTGCCTACCACCAGTCCCAGGTTTTCAGCAGACTCTTTAGTGATCATCGATACGATCTCAGTCCCATTCGGCGTTTCCAGGATCACCTCCGTATTGACCGCACCGGGCTTAAGCTGCTTGACCTTCCCTTTCAATACATTACGCGCACTGATTTTCATACCCCCTCCTTTTGGTATTCATCAATAATTCTACCACTAGGCCCGGTGAAACCTCAATCCGGACAAGCGGCCCCATAAGAGTCATTCTGATTATCCTACCCTCGAAAACGTTCCTGGTACTGCTGACTGGAAGCTGTGAAGGTGACGTCCTCCGGCCTGATCAGGACATGACCCCTATAGCCTACCGCGGCGTCTATTTTACTGAGCAATATACGGCTTGAGTTGTTCAGGGACCTTACTCGGGTCGCTAGCCTCCGCCGGCACTATGGGCGGTTGTCCAATACTCTCCAGTATGGACTGACCCTGGGGGCCAATCATAAGCTCCACGAAGTCGAGAGCTAGCTCAGGGTGAGGAGCATTCTTGGGAATGGTAACCCCATACACTATGGCCGCTCCAGTCTGGGTGGCGGTTGAACTGGGCTCGCTGCCGGTTACCTCGACCGTGGCGGTAGCATAGAACTCATCGATTTCCATATTGGAGAGGTCCAGCTCATCCGGCAGGGTGATAAAGTCGAAACCGTGCTGTATGGCTACCGAGCGATACTCAAAGGCGTAGTCCAGGTCGCCGGACTCGAGCAAGTAAATAAGCTCCACCGACTTCGGCTTTACAACCTCCCCCCAATCACCACCGGTCCGGCCGCGTTCCATCTCGGTACCGCCCTGCGGTATGGGAATAAGGGCGTTATAAAGATCGGCAGCATCGACATCTGGGGTCAGGCCGAAATCGCCAGCGTTATCGTAATAGTAGCTCTGGGTTAGCTGCATAACCATGAGCGTTCGGTAGCCGCAGGGGTCGGCATCCGGGTCTGAGTGGCCGTATGTTACCTCCTCATTGACCAGCACGTCATACCAGGTGCGATTCCCGCTTACTATCTCATCGGCGAAGGGGGCAGCATCCCTGTAGACGATCACCATCTCGTTGGTAGCAAAATTGATGTACCAGTCGGCATATTCGGGGAACATCAGCTCCTCGATAGCCAGGTAATCGGCGGAGCCGATGACATCCCCCGGCTTGCCCAGCTCGGTAACCTTCCTGATAGTAGTGCGGCTCCCCGCCGATTCGGTGAC
>Ga0315537_1002142_pt1 | contig 15210 bp, 11 predicted proteins | sample SalMarSW160270MG_FD_203091 | JGI IMG/M metagenome (GOLD analysis project Ga0315537, IMG submission 203091) | Salt marsh sediment microbial communities from the Plum Island Ecosystem LTER, Massachusetts, United States - Salt Marsh Sediment SW1602-70 ... | reverse complement strand
CCCCTGATATTTTCCGAAGAAAGCTACAGGGTAGGTTCCTGCGGAGAATTCTGGCTCGAGTCATTATTCCATTTGGGCCAACAGACCAAAGACGAGCGCTGGAAGAATACATACGAAGAATTGCGAGACGAACAGGATGAAAAACGCCTTAGAGAAAGGGCTCTTGCACAATTACTGGATTTCGCCGATGAACAGGACAAAAGACTTCTGCTTGTGGTTGAAAACCTCAACATGCTGCTCGGTGACCAGTTGAAAGATGACGAGGATGCCTGGGCTATGCGACATACACTTTTGAATGAGCCGCGAATTATGCTCCTGGCCAGCGCGACAAGCCGTTTCGAACAGGTTGATGTAGAAGGCAAACCAATGTTCGAGTTGTTTAGATTTCTGGAACTCAAACCGCTTGATGCAGCCGAGTGCAGAGCATTATGGGCGTCGATTACGGGTCAAAAAACGACCGATAGTCGTGTTCGGCCTTTGGAAATACTCACAGGCGGAAATCCAAGACTTTTGGCAATTGTTTCCAGTTTCGCTGCCAAAATGTCTTTGAAGGAATTGATGAACGACCTTATGCATCTTGTAGATGAACATACCGAATATTTCAAGAGTCATCTCGACAATCTTCCTCCTGTCGAACGCAAAGTATATCTCGCCCTTGCCGAGATATGGGATCCGGCTACTGCGAGGCAGGTAGCCGAGACAGCTCGTCTCGATGTTAATAAAACAAGCTCGCTACTCGGCAGATTAATAGAAAAAGGCGCCGTTGTCGAGGCAAACGGAAAACCGAGGGCTAAACTGTATCAGTTGGCGGAGCGAATGTACAACATCTATTATCTGATGCGGAGACGCGGCGGTACATCAAGGAGAGTTAGGGCCGTAGTCAACTTCATGACAAGCTTTTACGCGGTTGAAGAATTAGCCGGCATTGTAAAAGGCATTGCAGAAGAGGCTTGCCAGCTTTCTCCAACGGATAGAGTCGATCATTACATGGCTTATGGAGGAATTGTCTCGAAAGTTGGAGACGAATCAGTCATAGATAAAATTATCGAAAGTACCCCGCGGGGTTTTTTTGAAGGAACTGCAGTACCAATCTATTTGAGAAAGATTTTAAAAGTCTTCGAAGAGAAGGAACCGATTCAAAGATTTTCAGATCTAAACGAAAAGTTTGAATCAATAAGAAATAATCCAAAATTATTGAAAAAGGAAGAGGGATACTTTCGTGAATTCTCGCAAAAACACCCCCAAAATTATGGGGGATTAATTGGTTTAGGGATGTTTCTGCTGTTTTTTATGGATTGCCTTGAAGAAGCAGAAAAAATATTACTTGCAGCAACACAAGTAGAACCAAAAAGACCTTCGGCATGGTTAGGGCTTGGTCTAATATCCACCAGATTCGGTCGTTTTGAAGAAGCTGAAAAGATTTTTTCTAGTTTACCTGATATGTCTCCAAAAGAAATATCATTGCTTTTGGTAATGCTTGGATGGGAATGCCAAAAGTCTGAACGGTTAGATCTTACGGAACAAACATTCCGAAAAGCAGTTGAATTTGACCCAAAAAACAAGATAGCTTTGTTTGAACTCGGCACTTTACTTGGCAGAGATTTAGAACGATATGTTGAATCTGTAGATGTACTCAAAAAGAGTGTCAATTTAGAACCAAAAAATGTGGGAGCTTGGCATAATCTCGGTCTTGCACTTCAAGGATGTAGGAAATTCGAAGAGGCCGAGAAAGCATATCGAAAGGCAATCAAACTTGATAAGAAGCCAGCGGATACTTGGAGACTACTAGGTGATTTACTTTCACAAATGGGTCGATACCAAGAAAGTGAACAGTGTTTTAGGAAAGCAATTGAATTAGATAAGAAACAATATTTGGCTTCACTATCTCTTATTTTGATAATAGCAGCCGACCCCGGTCGTCTTGAAGAGTGGCAGACACTTTTGAAAAAGCTTTCCAGAGATCCTGAAGCGATAAAAGAGAATGTTAAGGTCATAACAGAATGGTTTATCTTGGTTGCAGCGATGGGACATGGTCGCGATTTGCTTGAAATTTTAAGAGATTCTGCGTGGGCAGAGACATTGGAGCCTGTAGTTGTGGCGCTGCGTTTAATGGCGGACGAGGATGTTAAGGCTGCTGCTGAAATAGTGGAAGTCGCCAAAGACGTTGTTAAGCGTATTGAGGAATTGAGAAACCAAATTGCCCACAACAAAAAAAGACAAGAAGAAATAGTATCATCCCATATACAAGGAATCTGTGTTCATCCACACAATCCGCGGATAAATTAGTCATTAGTACTTAGTCGTTGGTCGTTAGTGATATGAATTCCTGCTTTCGCGGGAATGACAATACGCGGCCGTACCCGTCTTCGCTGTGCTTCGCCGCGGTAAACCGGCCGCGGCTAAACAATCTGTGAAAAACTGTGAAATCTGTGGCTGAAAATAGCCGAAATATGTTGACGGGTAGGCCTGTTAAGGCTATAATACCCGTGTATTCGTCGGTAAACCGGCGGATACGAGCCTGATTGCCCCGGTGGTCGGGGCATTACAGTGTTACAGAAGGGCGTAAAAAACCGATTTGGCAGCGTCGCCTGTGTAGGCGGCAGCGGCTGGTCGGTAAAGTGCCCGTGAAACTGTGAATGGCTGGAATAACGGTAGTTTATCAGGAAAGGATGAAAGATGTCCGCGAAGCGTTCCTCCACGGCCTCGTCGGCCGAGTCCAAAGACCAATCTTCACTCCCGTCTTCGCCAAAAGGCTGCGCCGCGGCAAGCAAAGCCGGTGCGCAGATTATCGTCGATACGCTCGTTGAGCAGGGCGTCGAGACGATGTTCGGTTATCTGGGCGGAGTGGTATTGCCTCTGTTCGACCGGCTGTACGATGCGCCGATTAATTTTATTATTCCGCGTCACGAGCAGGGCGGCTGTCACATGGCTGACGGCTACGCGCGGGCCAGCGGCAGGGTCGGAGTTATTGTTGTGACCAGCGGGCCGGGCGCGTGCAACCTTGTTACCGGTCTGGCGACGGCGATGATGGATTCGATTCCGATTGTCGCGCTGACCGGGCAGGTCCGCACCGAGCTTATCGGCAACGATGCGTTTCAGGAAGCCGATACGACAGGTATAACCCGGCCGGTTACGAAACACAACTGCATAGTCAAGGACGTCAAAGACCTTGCAAGGACGATACGCGAGGCGTTTTATATCGCATCGACGGGAAGGCAGGGGCCGGTGCTTGTAGATATACCGGTCGATATCCAGGTTGCAAAATGCCAGACGGACGATTCGAAAGAGTTGAATCTGCCGGGCTACAGGCCCGGAACGAAGGGGCATGCGCGACAGATATCCAGCGCAGCAAAAGCGATAAACGCGTCCGAGCGGCCGGTGCTTTACGTCGGCGGCGGGGTCATAAGCGCAAATGCCGCTGATGAGCTTCGCAAATTTGCCGACGCTGCCCATATTCCGGTTGCGATGACGCTGCTTGGACTCGGCAGCTATGACCAGAAGCGTGATGAGTCGCTCGATATGCTCGGTATGCACGGCTCGGCTTACGCCAATTACGCCGTCCAGGAATGCGATTTGTTGATTGCTATTGGGGCCCGCTTCGACGACAGGGTCACGGGCAAGCTCAAGACGTTCGCTCCGAATGCGAAGATTGTTCATATTGATATCGACCCGTCGAGTATATCGAAGAATATCCACGTCGATATCCCGGTCGTCGGTGACGCTAAAGAGATACTGGCTGCGATGGTCAGGGAAGTCGAATACAAGGAACGCGCCGACTGGTTCAGGAAAATCGCCCAGTGGAAAAAGAAGTTCCCGTTCAAGTACGATAAGAACTCCGGCTCAATCAAGCCGCAGTATGTTATCGAGGAGATTTATAAACAGACCAAAGGCGATGCGATAATCACCACCGGAGTAGGCCAAAACCAAATGTGGTCGGCGCAGTTTTATAAGTTCAGCAGGCCGAGACAATTTTTGAGCAGCGGCGGGCTCGGTACTATGGGCTACGGACTGCCTGCGGCAATCGGGGCGCAAGTTGCCCAGCCGAATGAAACGGTTGTAGATATCGACGGCGACCACAGCTTTAATATGACGATGACCGAGCTGGCGACGGCTGTTCAGTATAAACTGCCGATTAAGGTCTGCATTTTGAATAACGGCTATATGGGCATGGTCCGCCAGTGGCAGGAGCTGTTCTACGGCAAGCGGTATTCGTGCAGCTACCTGCAGAACCCGAACTATAAAGACGTTGCCGAGGCGCTCGGTGCGGCGGGTATTACGGTTGATAAAAAGGCCGACGTCCCCAAAGCGGTCAAGCAGATGCTTGCTGAGAAAAAGCCCTGCGTGGTTGATTTTCGGGTCGAACGAGAGGAAAATGTCTGGCCGATGGTCCCGGCCGGGGCCAGTCTCGATGAAATGGACGGCCTGGATATTATGGAATCAATGGCATAACTCGATGCTCGATGCGAGCAGCCACAGAGGGCACCCGCCGTCGCCAAAGGCTATGGCGGGCAGGCAGAGAACACAGAGATTTATCCGCCGTAGCTTCGGCGAAGGCGGAAATAAATTTAAATTAGTGTAAATCAGTGTTAATCTGTGTCTGAGAATAAATCGATAGGGACAAGACTATGAAACATATAATAAGTGCATTGGTTGAAAATAAGCCCGGTGTTCTGGCGCACGTCGCGGGAATGTTCGCGGCCAGGGCGTTCAATATCGATTCATTAGTCGTCGGCAGAACAGAAGATGAGGCCCTTAGCCGAATGACTATCGTTGTCGTCGGAGATGACAAGGTCGTCGAGCAGGTGCGAAAACAACTTGCCAAGATTATACCTGTGGTCAAGGTCCAGGATTTTGTCGGTCAGCCGGTCGTCGCGCGTGACCTGATGCTGATAGCGATTTCAGTTCCGCCGGAAAAAAGGCCTGAGGTGTTTTCGCTGATAGAGATGTTCCGCGGCAAGGTGGTCGATATAGGCCAGAAGTTCGTTATGGTCGAAATCTCCGGGCCTGAGGCCAAGATTGAGGCGTTCATCGATATTTGCCGACCATACGGCATAAAGTCCGTCGCAAGGACAGGCACTATTGCTATGGTCAGACACGCAAAGACCGATGTGTGATTTGTAGCCACAGAGATATTTTTTATGTATAGCCACAGAGGGCACCCGGCTTCGCTAATGCTACGCCGGGCAGGCAGAGTTCACAGAGATTTTTTTGACGCTGATTGCGCAGATTACGCTGCTTTTTATTTACCGCGAAGTGCACGAAGAGACACGAAGATAAAATTTTGAGCCGCTTTGAGGTTATCAAGGCGGCTTTTTTTGTAATCGACTGAAAAACATTATCGTTGCGGTACATCTGCATTTCGGGAGAAGCCGTTTAGTTGCCTTTCCCAAATAGATCGTTAACATAACATTTTATCATCTCTATGAAACATATCCATCTGCAAGTGTAGATTTTATTTTGGATTTTAGGACTTCCAAATTTATCGGCTCATCATACCGCCATTCAACCAAAGTCACTCCTCTTGTGCAGCATTTTAGTCTTTTCCTTTGGTCGCGCTTTAAGGTATACTTAAAGGCCTCTTCTCCACCAAAAAAGTCGACGGGTTCAAAGTGTTGTTTCCCTTGATATTCAAAAGCAAGTCTTTTAGAGGGCACGAAAACATCTAAATGTAGCGGCTTGAGCCATTCAGGAGTTGCATGATGCTCAGCTTCGGGGAAAATTGTCTTGACTAGATTATAAAGTTGCATCTCTGAAACCCAACCCTCACCGATTCTTGGAAGATTATGATTCTCACGTAGCAGGTTTTCCGCTTCTCTTAGTATTTCTTCAACAAGTTCTATAAATGGGTTTCCAATAACTTTTGATAAATCCACATTTTTTCTTAAAAGATTTATCTCGTAATATTTCTTTCCTCTTATTTTGTGACTACGACCCGTATATTGTATACCGTTAGTCCCATAGTCAGATTTTTTAATTTCATTAAAAGATTTTGCAGTAGTGAAATCTGGCTCCTTTTTGCCTCTCTTCCACAATTCGTGCTTAAATGCTTCTATTCCATTGAGGTGAAGGCCTTTATCTAAAATGTATCTTTGATAGTACGAGGGAGAATATGTTGTCCAAAGCCCTCTGTATTTGTTGTCCTCAGGGGTTTCTATGATTGTGCAATATCGAACCTGATCTGGATATCTTTCAAAAAATCTACCCTCTAACACTTTATCGTATTGGGTAGAAAATGAGTTGATGGTTACTGGAGTTTTATCTCTCTGAAATCTGCCATTCCATAGATAGGCACTATGATGCCAGTCTCGTTTTCTTTGTTCGATTAACTCTTCCATAGTTGGAGCGTTATCAACGAGAATATCAAGTGGCAGCTTAATTCCTGCTTCTCGATATTGTTCAATCGCCTTGTCAATACATGAGCAATATTCTGAGAGGTTAGAATTTATCAATTCATTCCGCGACGATTCGCTTCTGAAGTACAAAAGGTCCCTTCCTATCAAAGGGATTTTAGCAAGACGTTTAAGGTAGATTAGTTCATTATGAAGTTCACCATAAAATCTATCACCCAGCGTATTATAATACTTGTTCACTGTTTCTTCGTATTTCCCGTTTTTAATTAGTTCACGAATTTCTTGATATTCGGGAAGTGCTTCTCTGGGTCTTTTAGTAGCTTTTATAAATCTCATAGTGGTATGATTAAAAGAATCAAGATATCCTTCGTTTGTGAGCTTTTCATTCACTCTCGCCATATCCTGCTGGTATTCTTGCCAGTATTTATCATCTAAATGGCGGGCAAGTTCTTGCGGAGTTTTCTTTGTTTCTGTTTGTAGTCTTGTTGATGCTTTACGAATACGGTTTTTCTTTGCATTGGAGTTATATGAGTATTCGTAGCCTTCGCGGAGATGCAGAATAAGTGAAAGAATATCAGTGCCATATATTCTGGGATACGGCAAATTTCTGGCAATTTTATAAAAAGATGCCATCAAATCAATTTGTTCATTTGTAAAGGTGACGATATGCCATACATCCTCTCCTTCGCCCCTAGTTTCATGTTTATTAGCTAGCTTGGCAAGTTCAACTGCTTGCGGATATCGCTTACTTTTAGAAAAACCAAAGTGTATTTTATACGAATCGGACATCATGACTCAATCATAGAAGATAGGGGGCAGTCTATCTTTATTCCCTTTTATCAGCCTCATCTCTCGTTTGAATTTTCCTTCCACCTTTGCGTTTAGAATGATTTATAATGTATTCATGCCGATACAACATATAGTTTATTCGATAAAACCGCGTGAAGACCTCAGATATATTGTTCAGAAGGTCTTCTATTTTGATATTAAGCGGCCACGACACTTGAATAGAACCGAAATCTTCATAAACATCTTCAACATCAATATCGTTTTCATTTTGTTGTGCTGCAAATAGTATGCAGTGTCGGGCTAATCTAAAAAGATTACTTTTTACCTTTTTTTTCGCTTGCAAGGTAAGACGTGAAGGGCAATTAGGCATGGAGTTTTCTTCGAAAACAAATTTGCCATATTGATTGAGTTCCAGAATATTTTTCCAGAACTCGTCAGGCATACGGCTAATATGTTGCGGAAAAAGAAAAGCGGTTTCAATATTAAACTCAATGTTCAGCCAGGTATAAAAACGAATACCATATTGAAGCTTATTTGAACGGACCTCCAAAACATTGCCACTATGGAATAGTTTCCAGCTATCGTTGGGAGTTGTTCTGCGAGCGACCTCGGTAAGAATATCGGCCATAGTATCAATGTATCCTTTAAAAAGTTCAATGTTGTTTGCAGAGTCCTCTTCGTGCTGAAAAGAGCTGAAATACTGTTCTATATTAGCCGCCCATTTAATAAGTTTATTTGCTGAAAATTCCATATAATAACGACCTCTATAATTTCTTAACCGGTCTGCGGCAAAACTTCGATGCTCTGTCGACTCCTAACGGTAATAAGGAAATTATAAGCTGAAACGGCAGAAAAAAGCAAAAAGAAAGGGAGGACGAATCGAAGCGATCGACCCTTCGACTGTGCTCAGGACAGGCCCTTCGACTTCACTCAGGACGGGTAGTATATCCCCAGGGAAGTTGAGATAAGCGTATTGGCTGTTCCGTCTTCGTCCTTCGGACTTCGCCGCGACAGGGGTATGTTAAATAATCAGTGTTCTGTAATTAAAACGATATTACTTTTTTGGGAAATTCAGGTAAGCATATTCTCCGTGGTATTTTTTGGCGGCTGCGTCGTAGGCCTTGGCGGCTTCGACCTCGTCGTCGAAAACTCCGATGTGTATTTTTTTGCGGTTGTGTCGCAGGCCGGCCACCCATTTGCCGTGATATTTGCTCCAGTAAACTCCTTTGTATTTTGACGTACAATTGCCTGCTTTGGGTTTGTTATTTACGGCGTTCTGCTTGTAGGTAACTATTCTGAGATTTTCCTTTCTATTGTCCCGGCCGTCGTGATTTATATGGTGCACTAACATACCCTTGGGCGGGTTCATTAACTGGCGATGCATGTGAATGATTGAAAAGCCGTTCTCGATGCGAACAGCGTATTGGGTATTTTTGAATTTCATAAGGTACCAGTCGTATTTACTGAGCGATTCGTAATCCTCAGGGTCAACTTTTGCGTACTGGCCCGGTCCGAGCCTGATGAGCCGGTATGTGTGGCTATGGCGCAGCAGGCGGTATTTGAGTATTATCGCGACGGCGGCCGAGTAAAGCAGGCGGGGGATTGGAACCGGAATTGTAAGTTTGAGCAGAGGCATTAATTGTCCGGCAGGTTGGGTTGCTGGCAATTTCGCGAAAGCGTGTATTTAATGCTTATGATTTAATGGATACCTGCTTTCGCAGGTATGACAAATTCAGCGGCGAGCGTAAATGCTGTGGAGAACTGAACTTATATGCTCGCTTAGATTTGAATTTAACTATTATTATAACTTAACCACATTTTAAGTGGTTACCAAACTTTTGTCAAACAAAAAATCTAAATTTTTTGAAAAAAAATGACATCGGGCCTTGTGCCATAAAAATCTTGTCTGAGGGGGGCATTTCGGTATAATCGCGACGATTCGGGAATCATATAATCGAGCGTTACGACTTTGTTTTGACGCTGATTGCGCTGATTAACGCAGATTAACGAGAACTCAGTCAGCAGTGAAATCTGCGAAATCTGTGTCTATGTTCTATAAGACTTTGTAAGGAGAAACCTCACGATGGCAGCGAAAATCTATTACCAAAAAGACGCTCCGCTAAAACCCCTCAAAGGCAAAAAGGTAGCGGTTATCGGTTACGGCAGCCAGGGCCATGCCCACAGCCAGAACCTCCGCGACAGCGGAATTAAGGTAGCAGTGGCGGAGCTCAAAGGCACGGACAATTATAAGCTGGCCCAGAAGAGCGGCTTCAAGCCCGGCGATATCAAAACGGCGATGAAGGACGCAACGCTGGTAATCGTGACCGTGCCGGACGAGGTACAGGCGAAGGTCTATGACTCGCAGATTAAGCCTAACCTTGTTAAAGGTCAGACGCTCGGTTTCTGTCACGGGTTTAACATCCACTTCGGATATATCAAGCCTCCGGCCGGTGTTAACGTCGTGATGATTGCTCCGAAGGGGCCTGGCCATTTGGTCCGCAGCGAATATGAAAAGGGCGGCGGCGTGCCCTGTCTTGTCGCGGTCAAGAAAGACGCGACCGGCACTGCGAAGAAAATCGCGCTTGCCTGGGCCAACGGTATCGGCGGAGCACGCGCCGGCGTCATCCAGACAACGTTCAAGGAAGAGACCGAGACGGATTTGTTCGGCGAGCAGGTAGTATTGTGCGGCGGACTGACGAGTCTTATCAAGGCCGGGTTCGAGACATTGGTCAAGGCTGGCTATCAGCCGGAGATTGCATACTTCGAATGTATGCATGAGGTCAAGCTCATCGTCGATTTGATGTACCAGGGCGGCATGAGCTATATGAGGTATTCGATAAGCAACACGGCTGAGTACGGCGACCTGACCAGGGGCAAGAGAATCATCACAGGCAAGACCAAGGCCGAGATGAAAAAGATTCTTTCCGAGATTACCAGCGGCAAATTCGCGGCTGAGTGGGTCAAAGAATATAAAGGCGGTCTGAAGAAGTTCAATAAGCTGTATAAGGATGATTATAATCATAAGATTGAACGGGTCGGCAGGAAGCTGCGTAAGATGATGAAGTGGATTAACGCAAAGGAAGTATAAACTCGATGCAGTGAACCACGTTGGGTTCACAGATAAATTTGCATTGTTCTGAGAGGGTAATACGGTGAACAAGACCAGGATATTGTTTCTGTTGAGTGCGGTGTTGTGTTTGGCACTTTCTTCCGGCTGCTGGCTGATAGACTTGAAGGATTTCGTTGCGCCCGAAGGCCCGCCCAAGCTCAAGGAAATAGCCAGGACGTATTACCTGACCGAGCTGCGGCACAGCACGGCGGCCGACGTGCTGCCGTTGATTTACATGCCGGAGTATTCGCTTCTGAGTCAGAGTACCAGTATCCTTGCAGCACAGGGCGAAAAGAAAAGAGGCTATAAGCTGTGGTTTACAATGGTCAGCTTCGACGAGAACGACCTGCTCGCCAAGCGAAAATACCTGATGATTGCGGATGAAAAGCCGAAGGTCTTAATACCGACCCAGCCGTGGGCGGGATTTCGGTTTGACGGCAGGCTTGTGCTCGAAGGCAAGGTTCTCGAAGAACCTTACGCAGATGAAAACGCAAGACGAGTCGCTATGCTCAAATTCGCACGGGAGGCGATACACGACGATATTGCCGAAGTCAGGGAAGACAACAAGAACTATGATGTATGCGGTGCGATGATAAACCTGTCGCTTGAGACTGTGCTGACTATGCTTGACCATTCACCTGCTCTTGCGGCAAAGCTCAGCGACGCGAAGGGTCTGGACTTTGAGCAGCGCAGCTTCGACAGCGGCAAAATCGGGATGACCAGCGATGAAAGGACGATGACTATAAGGATTCGCTTAGGTTCATTTACAGGCAGTTTCGAAAAGGTCGAAGAGTTCGACTACTCGCAGGAAACCGAAGAATCCGAACAATAAAGAAAAGAGCGGGTCCGTAAGCCGAGTTCTGTTTTAGCGATCATTTATCTGGGACCCGATTTGCATCGGGACTCGAGCGACCTACCCGCCGGATTACACTCCGGGCAAGAGTCAGGAATCTGTAGCGCTTACAGATTCCAACCGGCATACTTGGTCTTGCAGGCGGTGGGGTTTACCCTGCCGTCGCTGTCACCAGCGATGCGGTGCGCTCTTACCGCACCATTTCACCATTGCCTTTTCCCGCAAAGCGGGAAAGTGGGCTGTGTATTTTCTGTGGCACTTTCCCTGAAGTCGCCTCCGATGGCCGTTAGCCATCACCGTGCCCTGTCCTGCTCGGACTTTCCTCCCCGCACCTGCTTTAAACAGAAAAGCAGAAATTCGAAATCCTAAATCCTAATCTCTAAACAAATTCAAAATTTGAAATTCAAATGTTTAAAACGACCTTATTTGAGACATTTGGGCTTTAGTCATTAGAAATTATTTCGAGTTTCGAGATTCGATATTCGGATTTACCTGCTTTGCTATGCAAAGCAGGTGCGGGGCGACCGCCCGACCCACTCTTTTAATTGCCAATGAACTGCTTAGAGTATTATACCAGAAAAAAGCGGTTAAGTCCTGCGTATTACTTCGATGCGTTTCTGGAAATGTTCGTTGTCGGTCTCGGGATAGTCTCTTCTGGAGTGTACGCCGCGGCTTTCCTTTCTCTGTCGGGCGGCCTGGGCTATCAGTAGGCTGATAGTGAGCATATTCTGGCACTCCCAGCCGGCCGGTGAATCGAAGACCTTGTCCATAACATATCGCTGCCAGAAGCGGATAATTTCCTCGGCCTCGACGAGCTGTTTTTCCGTTCGGGTGATTCCGACGTTTCGCCACATCAGCGCCCGGAGTGAATTGCGAACGTCGACGGTATCCAGCCGAGTCCTGTCGGACAGAGGTATTTCGAACCTTATCGACGGGTGTTTGGTCCTGAGGGTTTTGTCGCGCTCGGCATCGCCTATGGCGGCGCCGGCGATTTTGCCGAAGACCAGGCCTTCGAGCAGTGAGTTACTGCCCAGGCGATTAGCGCCGTGCAGGCCGGTGGCAGCAGCTTCGCCGCAGGCGTAAAGGTTATCGATACTGGTTTTGGCGTTGATGTCCGTTCTGACGCCGCCGACCATATAATGCGCGCTTGGTCTTACGGGAATCAGGTCTTTGCTGACGTCGATATCGAAGCTTTCGCACAGCTCATTTATCAGCGGGAACCTCTGCGCGAAATGTTTTTTGTCGAAATGGCGAACGTCGAGATGGACGTGGGTCGATTTTGTCTTTAGCATCTGCGCGAGAATCGCCCTGCTGACGATGTCACGCGGGGCAAGCTCAGCGGCGGGGTCGTAATCTTTCATAAAGCGCCTGCCCTTATTGTCGAGCAGCACGGCTCCTTCTCCGCGGAGGGTCTCGGTAATCAGTGCGCGTGATGCGCCTGCGATATATAGAGTTGTCGGATGGAACTGGACGAATTCCAAATCCGACAGGACGGTCCCTACCCGCCATGCCATTGCCAGGCCGTCGCCGGTGGCGATTTCGGGGTTGGTGGTCTCGCGGTACAATCGGCCTGCGCCTCCGGTGGCGAGTATCGTGTTGCCTGCCCATATAATCTGCGGGCCGTGCTTGTCCTGCCCTATTACGCCGACACAGCCGTTTTGGCCGTTGGTCAGCAAATCGATGACAAAGAAATTTTCGACAATCCGTATGTTCGGAATTGCTTTGACTTTCTGTACGAGGACCTCCGCAATAGCCCTTCCGGTTTCATCACCGTGCGCGTGTGCGATTCGGCTGTGGCTGTGTCCGCCTTCGCGTGTGGTTGCAATGATACCGTCCTGCGAATCGAACCGGACTCCCCAGTCGAGCAATTCGCGGATGAGCTGCGGCCCCTGGCGGACGACCATCTCGACTATCGTTTTATCGCACAGTCCGCAGCCGGTGTTGAGGGTATCGGTGACGTGGGATTCGAATGAATCGGCTTTTTGCAGGACTGACGCTATGCCGCCCTGTGCGTTCCAGGTATTGCTTTCGGCGAGAGTTTCCTTACACAGGAGGATTACTTTGCGATTGTTTGCCGCTTCGATTGCTGCGCGCAGACCGGCGATGCCGGCGCCGATTACCAGGCAATCGGTGAATCGCTGGCTCATCGAATCCGAATCGACGTTTACCAGATAACGACGTGATTCACCGGCAGGGCTCATAGAATGCCGCCTTATATACTGATGGTTATTTTATTCCTGAGCCTAAGCTCAGCCGAAACGGGCATTTTATCATTTGTCGCAGTTCAATCCACCTTAAAAATTGGTTTGCAAAACGACGGCTTAGCCGCGATTATTGAATTTATGAAGGACGAAGGGCGGCAGGATGATTTTGCATTATCGCGGCAGCAGATGGTAAAAAACGACCTCAAAGGCCGGGGTATATGCGATGCGAGGATAGTGCGGGCTATGGGGCAGATTCCGCGTGAGCTGTTCGTGCCGAAATCGTATCAGTCACAGACGTATTCGGACGGGCCGCTGCCGATTGACTGCGGCCAGACTATATCACAGCCTTATATTGTTGCGCTGATGACGCAGGAGCTGCGGGTCGGGCCGGATATGGACGTATTGGAAATCGGCACCGGCTGCGGGTATCAGACGGCGGTGCTAAGCAAATTAGCACGGCGCGTCTATACGATTGAAAGATTCGCCGAGTTGTCACTATCGGCCCAGGCTGTGCTCGAAGAGCTGGGTATAGACAACGTGGAGTTTCGCACAGGTGACGGCAGCTGCGGCTGGCCCGAAAATCGCACGTTCGAGCGGATTATGGTTACTGCGGCGATGCCGGCGGTTGGCGAGCCTTTGATGAATCAGCTTGCAGAAGGCGGTATTATAATCGCGCCCGTCGGCGAATCGTCCATTCAGCGACTGGTTGCGTATGAAAAAAAGAAAGATGAACGAATAGCGGAAAGATTTATCTGCGACGTGCGTTTCGTCAGGGTAATAGGCCGGCACGGTTTCAGTGAATCCTGAGTCGTTTTTGTCACTCCTGCGCAAGCAGGAGTCCATATACTCAAAAGTTGACTGGATTCCCGCTTTCGCGGGAATGACATGGGGCGCGGGAATGACAAACAAGCACGAGCTGACAATTGGTTGAGAAAGATATGTAACCAAACGCAAGGGGGACAAAGAAATGAATAGAAAAGAAATAGAAAGATGTCAAAGTGAATTAAAACAATTGGTTAACAAACCTCCACAAAAGAATGGAAATCCGCCTGAAGGCCAAGGGGAAAGTCTTAAGCAACTGGCCAGGCAGGTTGGCGCAAGCACAAGGATGGTTTACATCAATTCCCAGGGCAAGCCGGTTGCTTGTGACGCGAGTATCGCAGACTTAATCGATAATATCCATAAAGCTCTGCAGACAGCAGCTATGATCGATATGGCAAAAACAGCAGCGAGGAATTATCGGATTACCGTGATTGCGGCTGCAGCAGCGCTGTTGGCGACGTTAGCTGCCTGGGCGGCAGTGGTTGTGAAGGTTAAATTTGGTTAGTTTTGTCACTCCTGCGCAAGCAGGAGTCCATTATGACTATGAAGGAATATTTCGTTTATATTCTGGCGAGCAAAAAGAACGGAACGTTGTATATTGGAATGACGAACGACCTGATTAAAAGAGTATTTGAACATAAGAGCGATCCGATCGAAGGATTCACAAAAAAATATTCAGTTCATACTCTTGTATATTATGAAAGGTTTAGTGACGTTTATAGCGCCATAGCCCGAGAGAAACAGATGAAGAAGTGGAAAAGACAGTGGAAGATAGAGTTAATTGAGAAAAATAACCCGCGATGGCAGGATTTGTATTCGGAGCTTTCAAGATAACTGGATTCCCGCTTTCGCGGGAATGACCCTGCCTACGACATGCAGGGGCAGGCAAAAAAACAAGATGATGACATTGACTAATGAATCGGGTGCAGATGGACAGTGACGTTCAAAATATAAAGCCGGGTGTTATCGACCCGTCGATGCCGGTGCAGTACCTCAAAGGCGTCGGGCCTGCACGCGCGAAAGTTTTTGCGCAGCTCGGCGTGCATACTGTTGCGGATTTGCTCGAGTATTTTCCGCGAGACT
>Ga0315537_1002141_pt1 | contig 15213 bp, 13 predicted proteins | sample SalMarSW160270MG_FD_203091 | JGI IMG/M metagenome (GOLD analysis project Ga0315537, IMG submission 203091) | Salt marsh sediment microbial communities from the Plum Island Ecosystem LTER, Massachusetts, United States - Salt Marsh Sediment SW1602-70 ... | reverse complement strand
ACGTAACCGGCTACAGTGACCAGGACACCGGCGCTAGTCATAACTATGACTATATCACTATAAAGTACGACTCAGAGGGAAATGAGCTCTGGGTTAGAGGCTACAACGGACCAGGAAATAGCACTGATCGTGCCTCGGCCATAGCTGTAGGCAATTCTGGTACTGTTTACGTGACTGGATATAGCATGGGCATTGATACATATCAGGATTACGCCACTATTAAATATTATTGCATTGGAGATACTGCCTGGGTGAGAAGATACAACGGATCGGGAAATAATAAGGATCAACCCTGTGCTATAGCTGTGGATGGCTCAAACAATATCTATGTAACCGGAACAAGTATTGCTACCGGTACATCTCCCGACTATGCGACTGTAAAGTATGATATGGACGGTAATGAGCTATGGGTTAGAAGATACAATGGTCCACTTGGGGATTACGATGAAGCTTACGCTATAACAGTAGACATCTATAGCAATGTCTATGTGACTGGAAGAAGTATAGGGGACTATACAACTCAATTTGACTATGCTACCATCAGATATGATTCATCTGGCAATGAAATCTGGGTGAAAAGATACAGGGAATCAGCATTTGGAGATGATTATGCATATGATGTAGCCGTAGATGCAGGTGGTAACGTATATGTCACCGGAGCTGGTTATCAAAGTCCATATCCATTTGAATACTACGATTTTGCTACGATCAAGTATGTGCAGAAGCAGACTTTTGTTGAAGAAGAAAATAAAGAGAATACGATTCTGTCTTTTGTTCTGTCCCAGAATTATCCCAATCCTTTTAATCCTCAGACGGTTATTGAATACTCTCTTAATTCTCCTTCAGAGGTGAGCTTAAGAATTTTTAATATTAAAGGACAACTGGTTAAAACGTTGATAGACGGTTATCGAGAAAGAGGATTTCATCAAGTATTCTGGGACGGAACTGATCAAAAAGGGAAAAAGACGTCAAGTGGTATTTATTTTTATCAGCTTAAAGCAAGAGATAATGTAGAAGTTAAGAAAATGGTTAAATTGAGATAGATTTAAGAAATGTAGGGGAGACCCTCGTGGTCTCCCTAAAAAGGGAGGGGATCCCCCGCCTCTGGCGGGGGATTTCGCCAAGCTCAACAAGCCACTCCCCTACAAAAAGCTATATGAAAACTGAAAAGATGGTAAAATTGAGATAATCGAAAATAGGTAGCCGCAACCTTTAGGTTGCGTAAGCAGAGTTTAGTCCCGCTGGAAGCGGGGCAGCTACCCAAACAGATATGAAGATGAAAGAGGAACAAAAATCAATAGCCAAAGCTCAGATTGATAATAGTATCGCTCTAAAAGAGAAGATTAAGTCAGTGGAGTTTCTGGAGAAGATTGTCAGGTTAGCTGATGAGTTCACTGATTGTATAAAATCTGGTGGCAAGATTCTTCTCTGTGGTAACGGCGGTTCGGCTGCTGATTGCCAGCATATTGCGGGTGAGCTTGTGGTGAGATTAAACTCGGATTCCCAACGCGAAGCTTTACCTGCTATAGCTCTGACTGTTAATCCCTCTGTTGTTACTGCTGCAGCCAATGATTTCGGTTTTGAGAGGATATTCTCCAGGCAGGTAGAAGCATTGGGCAGTCCAGGGGATTACCTTTTGTGCATAACTACCTCGGGGAATTCCCCTAACCTTATTTTTGCCTGTGAAGCTGCTAAAAAGAAAGGTTTAAAAACGTTTGCCCTGTTGGGAAAAGGGGGCGGCAAACTAAAGGATCTGGTTGATTTTTCCCTTGTTGTTCCCTCTGATGATACCCAGCGGATTCAGGAGGTGCATATCACCATCGGGCATATACTGGTCTTGCTTATTGAAAAGAATTTGATGGATTAATGTCCGCGGTCGGCAGTCCGCTGACGGCGGACAGAAACTTCATTATGTGCTCCAAATTTCATCCCCAGCAAATAATTAAATTCGGTTTGATCATCTTTGCCATCTTCTCCCCTTTTTCCATATCTGGAGCCCAGATCGGTTTTGGTATAGCCCTTTTAGGATGGTTATTTAAAATCCTCTGGACAAAAAAGCTCTCCTGGCAGAGTTCCTTCTGGGATAAACCCGTTCTGATTTACCTTGCAGCAGTCGCTGTATCCATCATCTTCTCACAGGACTTTCTGAAAAGTCTAAGTTCTTTTAAAGATGAATGGCTTTTACTTCTTTTTTTTCTTCTGGTTAACAATTTAAATGATTTGAAATTTACACGAAGACTTCTGGATATCCTTATCGGGATGTCTGTTATAGTGGCGATCTATGCCATTTTCCAGCACTTTTCTGGTCAGGATTTCTATCACCAGAGGATTTTAGAGGAGGTATGGGGGACTGGAAAATACAGGGTTCTGGGCAACTTCAGCATACCCTTAACCTACGGGTTCTATTCCATGGTGATGGGTATCTTGAGTTTCTGTCTGGGTGCCTTTGAGAAGGAAAATAATAAAAAGATTTTTTACTATACAGCTTCCCTGATTTGCGTGACGGGTAATCTTTTCTCATATACCAGATCTACCCTATTTGGTCAGCTGGCTGGTTTTGTGGTCTTTTTCTATTTGAGTTCGGTGAAGAAAAGGAAATTCGAATTTACTTTGGTGGTGGTCTATTTTGTGATGATGTTTTTGATCGATCCTCTGATCTTTTTAAAATTTAAGGAGATCGGTCATGAGACTGTACCCTTTGAAAGAGTGATTATCTGGTTAACCTCTTTGAGGATTTTTATAGATCATCCCATTACTGGTATAGGATTTGGGAATTTCATGAGGTTTTATGAACAATATGTGAGGGCTCCTACTCAAATTTTTGGTCATGCCCACAACGATTTCTTGAATGTAGCAGTTAATGCTGGTATAATTGGATTTTCCGCTTTTGTCTGGCTCTGGATAAAAGCCTGGAGAGGTCTCAGAGAGATTTACCAAAAAACTGAAGATGATGGGTTTAAGCCCTTGATACTGGCTGGTTTTATTGCAGTCCCAGCGTATCTGGTGGCGTCTCAATTTCAATGTTATTATACCGATGCTATGGATAATATGATTCTCTTTTTTGTTCTGGGGATGGCAGTTTCAGCCGGGCTGGTTTACCAAAAGAGGTCAACAAAACAGTAAAATTTGACTTGACTTACGTAATTAGATTGTTAAATTAAATGGTCAGATGAAATCAAATTGCTATGGCTAAAAAAGAAAAAAAGATCAAGGAAAAACCCAAAAAGCCGACAAGAAGGCCCAAGGTTGAGCTTCCTTTTGGACCAAGAAACTACACCTGGTTTGGCATCGGCATACTGGTAATCGTAATCGGGTATATATTCTTAGCAATGGGCTCCATGACCTTAGCTCCCATTCTTCTGGTTGCGGGATACTGCATGATAATTCCCATTTCCATAATTATATCCAGCGAGAAGAAAAAGGAAGTGGAGAAGTCAGAGCCTGAGGCATAGTATTTTCCCGGTTGATACGTTAACCGATAATTCTATCAAGTTATAATTGAATAGATAAGCTCTTTGACATTATACTTTGAACAGTCAACCGTGAACTGTTTACTGAATTCCGGGCGGTTAGCTCAGTTGGTTTAGAGTGTCTGCCTTACACGCAGAAGGTCACTGGTTCGACCCCAGTACCGCCCAGTGAAAAAGTTGTTAGTTGATAGTTTTTAGTAGATGGAAAATGATTTATACTAACTACTATCTACTATTTACTATCAACTGTCGAAGACGGGGTCGTAGTTCAGCATTTGGTTAGAACGCTGGCCTGTCAAGCCAGAGGTCGCGAGTTCGAGTCTCGTCGGCCCCGCCAGTGAATCCTCTCGTTCGAATCATCTTAGCGCCTGATATTACCTTTTCAGGCGTTTTTTCTTTTCTATCAGATTATTTCTCTCATTTTCACTGCACAAAGAAGAGCTTGCAATAAACACTTCACTGCTTATATTATTTTTTACATTAGTTCGCATTCATTTCAAATCAAAAGAGGATTCATGAAAAGTATGTTTTTGATTTATGGATTTGTTTCGCTGCGATTCGCACACATAGCACGCTTTCTGCTTGCAGGCTTATACTCGTTCTTCGGTCCACTGGTGTAAGGAGCACGGGGTCCTATCCTACTATCTTCCGGGAATGAAATCGCAAATTTTTGCTTCGGGAATCGTATCCGCTGAGCCGAATTCAATTTTCAAATATGCAAAGACCGTTTCTGGATCAAAGAAGTGAAGCACGGCAGAGCATGACATCTGGAAGAATTTTTAAAATTTTTTGAACTAATTCCAGCTAAAAACGACTAAGTAATATGATGAATAACGATCTTCAAAATTGTGACAGACAAGCGCTTAATGCTTTGTTTGAAAAATTTAGCGGTAAGATATACAAATCCGCAATATTCCTCACTGACAGCCGAGAAGAAGCGGAAGATATTGTGCAAGAAACCTTTATGAGGGCTTATCGCTACATACATAGATTCAATGGGCGATCAACCTTTTATACCTGGCTTTACAGAATTTTCATAAATGTGACTCATGATTTGAGAAGAAAAAAATATATTCATGAAAGGTTTTTAAGCAAATATAGAATCGAACAACGTACCGATTCCATTGAAGATCCAATAAACGATTTGAATAAAGATACATTTACCCAATCTCTGCAAGATGCATTGAAGCGTCAAAAGCTCAGGCACAGGGAAATTATTGTGTTAAGATTTTTCGAGGATTTAAAGCTGGAGGAAATTGCAGAGAGATTGAATATTAGTATAGGCACTGTGAAATCAAGATTGCATATAGCTTTGAAAAAAATTAAAAAGTCAATTGGAAACATTGAACAATTTGCAAATACAAACGACTAAATATATGGAGAAAGCAATGAAATGCAAGAGAATTAGAAACTACATGGAAGAATACCTTGATGGTGCCATCACCGGCACAGAGAAGAGCGAGTTCGATGAACATCTCAAAGATTGCGCTGATTGCAAGAAGTTTCTTTTGGAAAGACAGTGTTTGGGTGAGATGCTCTCCGGATCATTGAAAAAAATCTCCAGCAATCAGGAACCCTCTCCAGAGCTTTTAAAATCGGCTTCAACTATTGCTGGAAAAGTCACGTTTAGACCGCCACGGCCAATGATTCTACGGCCAAAATTCGCAGCCTTGTGGCTTTTGCCTCTGATTGCTCTGGTTTTAGGCATCGTTCTTCTTCAACAAAACCATTACAAAAACCGTGTGCCTTATTTCCACGAACAAGACAAGGTTTCATATTTAAAAATAACTACAACTCATTTTGCTGGCACATCGTCGGATGATTGGATCATAAAAAGGGTTCATGTACAGACAATCAATGGTGAAAAAGGTTTTATTACTCTTGAGTTAACCAAAAAGATGTAAAGAAAGGAGAAACAAAATGAAAACTAACAAAATCCTTGCTCTAATTCTGGCTTTGCTCATCGCGACCTTAATCAAGGGAAGTCTTTTTGCTCAGTCTACTCAAAAATTCGAAACAGTCAAAGTTGGTGAAGGTGAGAAAAAATACGCCGCCAGCCTGCTCCTGGAAGAAGCTAACATAAATGAGATTATTAAAATTCTTAACGAGTATACGGGTGCTCAGATTGAAGTCGTCAAGTCACCTTCGAGAAACGAGAAACTTTGTGTCGAATTTCACTTTAACGAGACAAAAGCAGCCAACAGACTTGTTTGGTATGGGACAAAAGCAACAGCGAAAACTTATGTCACTAAAGATGAAGAAATTAAGGACCATGAAATAAACATCATTAGAAAAGATAGCACAAAGTCTGATAGTGGTCAAATAAAAATCAAAATAGGAAACCGGATCAGTGTCGAATATATCAATATTCGCTTAGAAGAGTTATTGGACCGTTTCAGTGAGCTAGGAGAGATGAAATTTAAATTAGATAATGAGCTGAAAGGGGAAAATATCAGGGTTAATCTCAAGATGGAGAATTTCACTATTGATGAGGCGTTAAAGGCTCTTGCTGGTTTAGAGAATCTAGCAATAATAAAGTTAGATGAACATTCATTCTTAATTAAAAAGAAGAAATGATATTATAGTTTGTAGGTCAGGCACCCTATGCACTTGACAAATAAAAATGTCAAGAGTTCGGGGACACTGACCTAAAAGCTAAAACATTGCGTTGCAACTTGACTTCAGTCTGTTAACAATAACCAACCAGCACGTGTATTCACTCGCACTTGATTGCCTTCCATCGACTTCCGCCAATTCGGGCATATTGCAACAGGATCGGGAACTGAAAGGCCACCAAAGTTTGCGGAGAGTGAGGTCGGTGCCGCTTTTTTAAAGCAGTTTATAGTTCATGGTTCACAGTTCATTGTCCCTACCACATTTCCCCAAAAGCGGTGGACAGTAGACTGAAAGTAATTTGGGGTCAAGCCAGAGGCGGGATCAGCCCCGCCATAAATTTGAACCTCCCGATTAGGAGGTTTTTTTAGTTGACAATTTCAGAGAAATTCTTTCTTTTTCATGTTAGTGATATTGAAGGATGTAAATAATGTTCTTTGAACGTTTAATTGGAAAATTTCATATAGCAGGGAGAAGGAGGTAATATGGCCAACCGATTTTGCTCTCATTGGCTTGACCACATCTTCTGTTGCACTCTGAGGAGTATTTTTCACAACCCCTGGAGGATTCTGGCGGATTTCATCAAGCCGGGAATGACAGTTCTCGACATCGGCTTTGGAAACGGCTATTTCAGTCTCGGGATGGCTCGGATGGTGGGATCAGACGGACTCGTTGTCTGTGTCGAGACGGAATCCGAAAAGATCGAGTCCCTGAAGCTTCTGGCAACTGATAGCGGCCTGGCCGAACGGATCGATTCACGAATATGCAGTGATTCAAGTCTTGCAGTCGACGACCTGACTAATCAGATTGACTTCTCACTCGCCTTTTTTGTAGTCCACCATGCGGCGGATGTTCCCGCTCTCATGGCTGGAACGCAAAAGGCATTGAAGCCGGGAGGAAAGTTTCTCATTGTCGAGCCCAGCCACCACGCATCGACCAGTTACTGTGTGACTGTTGAGTCGGCAGCTCAACAGGCTGGGCTATCAGTGGTTGGCCATCCGAAGTTCATTCGAACCTGGGCGGTCTTGCTGATCAAGAACTAAGGATTCTGAAAGCTGGCGTTTAGCAGATATCTTTCTAAATCAGATCAATTTTCTTCCAACGACTTCCATCAATGGTGGTATAGCAGAACCAAATCCTTAATTCAAAGCTCACAAAAGTTTGCTGAGAGTGAAGTCGGCCCCGTATTGATTGGTAGTTGGTTCTTAGTTGTTAGTTGATAGAATAGAAAATATATATAGATTTCTTAATCATCCGCCATAAACCAAATACCAAAATTCTATCTTTGGGTTAGAACGTCCCCCGCAAGAGGTGGGATCGGCCTTGCCATTGATATTGACCTCGCTCACTAAGTGGGGTTATTTTGTATCTGATAATTGGTATTGAATTGAAATAACGTTTCCCGAACGACTGATCCCACAGCAAGCTGTGGGACACCCGGCCACGGAAGGTCAGGTAAGGGGTTGAGAGCAACAGGCTATCCTCTAAGCTCAATCCAGATCTTTTATGGACGGAAGTTAAAGAGAATAAGGGGACGGTCCTTACACGCCTGTTAAGAAGTAGTAAAATCAGCAAAATGGGGACCGACCTGCAAAATTCAGTTTTTCTATCCAGTTTGATCTCAACAATAATCCTTTAGAAGCCGATAATAAAATGAACAAATATCTTGACAAATGGCAGAATAATACGTATAAAAGATGAACCGTAGTTGGTGAAGTTTAGATAGGTTTTTGTTAGCTCGAAGTTATTCAGCCACGAAAGCTTATTTTGTAAGACTTTCGTGGTGTTTTTTATATATAAGAAAGGAGGTGATTCTTAGATGCAGGGTAAGGTAAAATGGTTCAATGAATCTAAAGGTTACGGATTCATTACTCCGGATGACGGAGGAAAGGACCTGTTTGTACACATCTCCGAAATAGAAGGTGAAGGATACAAAACTCTTCAAGAAGGCGACGAAGTTAGCTTCGAAGAAGGACAGGGACAAAAAGGACCTCAGGCAACAAATGTCCAAAAGGTATAGTTTAGAGAAATCAAAATTCTAAAATATATCGTTGGTCGTTCCGAGTGCCCCCTTGGCCTCGGGACTTGAATGTGGCGGGGATAAGACCCCGCCATGAATTTGAACCTCCCGAAAGGGAGGTTTTTTATTGCAGACTTTCGAGAAATTCCTATATTCTTAAAAATTTTATGAGGCAGATGATTTATCAGAGCTTTTATTGTTAGTGCTGCGTAGATGATTCTATTAAATCTATGTTAGTAGCAAAGGATGACTGGATGGGAAAAAAACAAAGTGCATCAAGAGAGATACTTCTTAAGACAGGTTTGGCAGCCTGGCTCTTCTGTTTTTCTGCTGTGTTATGGCAATGCCAGGATAAGGGATCAACTGATTACGGACAATGGATTAAAAAACCCCAGAGTGAATGGCCGCAGATCACGATGATCAACCAGATCGAATACACGGACAAGAATCACCCTGTGGCAGGATGCAGTTTTCTATTGGATACGGGAGATGAGATTCTGGCCGCCACGGCCAAACACATCCTGACCTATTTTAAATCAGAAACCATGGAATCGATTTCCTTCAAGAAAACCCTAAAGTTTTGGAAGATGTTCCCAAAGAATAATCCTGACGATGTGGTCGTGGTAGATAAACTGATTAATGAGAACCCAGAGGAACCTTTGGAGCACATACCACCTGAAAGAGACTGGCTTTTGTTCACAATCAAAGAGAGGTCTCAAAACATCCAGCCTTTAAAATTCAGATCCGGTCCAGTGCAAGAGGGCGAAACAGTCTATATTATTGGTTGGCGATATACGGATAAAGATTGTCCTCAAGTAGTCTATGAGGGTAATTTTGTGAGATCAGAGAAGGGATCTTTTCTTATAACTACTAAAGAACTAGCTGACAATACCATGCCTGGATTGAGCGGTTCTCCGGTTATCGACTCCAACGGCTACTTGCTCGGCCTTATGTCTCAGAAGGCTGGAAAAATGGAGAGGCCCTCTTCTATCGACTATCCCAAGGTGCTTATAGAAAAAAGGGCTAATACTAAGGAATAAGGAGTGTATAACTAAATCCTTTGCCTGTCTAAACAAGAACGCTCACACAAGTACTAAAATTAGTTATTATTACATTTCTATAATCAGCTTAGCGGGGTACCCCACAGCGCAGCTGTGGGCCACCCGCCCTGAGAGTGAGGTCGACCCCGCTTTTTTTAGTAGTTAGTTCTTAGTTGTTAGTTGATAGAATAAAAGATACATATATAGATTTTTAACCATCCACCATCCACAAAATACCAAATTACATCTTATGTTTAGAGCTCCCTGACAGTATGTTAATGGAGGGTGCGATTTTAAAACTCGTAGGCACATCGATTTTCAAGTCTTTAAATCTGAGTGCCTTACGAACAATCATGGTGCTCAATAGCAAGAACTTCTTATAATCTGCTAAAATTCCTATTGCTTCAACCAATAATCATCATTAAATTCACTTATCGCGGAAGCTATAAGGTAAACGAACGATTTTCAATAATTGCTGTATCAATCCACAACGGTGATGATAAAACTCAAGATTTTTCCACAATTGAGAAACAATGAAATAATGGAGGTAACTATGCGAAAGAATACATTGAGAACTCTCGTCTGTGTCATTTTTATTTTTGTTATTTGGGTACCGATTGAACTTGAAGCAATTAAAACACCTGTCGATAATCCAGAGGTTAAAGCGGCGCTTGCAGTTTTTGATGCCTGGTGTGAGTATACTGTATGCACACGGGAACAGCCCGGAGTATCCATAGGAATTGTATACGATCAGGATCTGATCTGGGCTAAAGGGTATGGTTATGCAGACCTGGAAAAGAAAACTCCAGCGACACCTTCAACCGCCTACCGAATTGCGTCCATAACCAAACTTTTTACAGCAACGGCAATTCTTCAGCTACGCGATGCTGGCAAGCTGCAGCTCGACGATCCGGTGGCAAAACATCTTAACTGGTTTCGTCTGGATGATCCCTTTGACGACAGCCCGGTTATTACTATCCGCCACCTGCTTAGTCACACCTCTGGTTTGCCCCGGGAACTGAACTCTCTCTACTGGGATGATATGAGTTTTCCAGAACAAGAGGAGTTTATAGAGATGTTTCAGGAAGCATCGACAATTCTACCTCGTGAAACCGAACTAAAGTACTCCAATGTAGCTTTTAATGTTCTGGGAGAGGTTGTCGCTTCCATTTCAGGGCAGCTCTATGCTGACTATGTGAAAGGACATATCCTAAAGCCCCTGGGAATGACCGGGACCGAGGTCATGCCTAAAGAAAACATGACTACTTTGGCCAAAGGTTACGGATTTCGTAAACCAGGACAACCCCGGAGAGTAGAATCATTCTTCGATAAAAAGGCTATGGCCCCATCGGGAAATATGGCTTCAACAGTGGAAGACCTGGCCAGGTTTATATCGCTTCAGTTCCGGGATGGCCCGGCAGGCGATCCTCAAATACTCAAAGGTTCTACGCTGAGGGAGATGCATCGGGTTCACTGGCTTGCCCCCAGTTGGAATAGCGGTTGGGGTTTGGGTTGGAGCGTGGTTAATGAGGATGGCCAGGTACGAATTGCTCATGGTGGCTCCGTGCCCGGTTATAAAACGTATATATCTGCAGCTCCGGCTGACAAGTTCGGGGTGATAGTGCTAACCAATGCGGAAGATGGCAATCCTGGCTCCTATGCAAAAAATGCTTGGACTATTATCGCTCCGGCGGTCAATAAAGCCACAGCCGTAACTGAGGAGGCACCAGTTGCCGACTCCTCCTGGTCAAAATATGTTGGAGACTACGAATGGCAAGATGGTAGTCTGATGAAGGTTATGCTTCTCAATGGAGAACTCACACTTGTGGACCCGGCAGAGGATAACCCCTGGGATGGACGTGTTCGCCTTGAACCAGTGTCTGAAAGTGTATTTAAAATGAAAGATCAATGGCAAAAAGGGGAGCTGATCCGTTTTGAGATGGATGAGCACGGCGAGGTAACAGGCATCATCATGCCAGGTTATTCACTGTTGCGGAAGTAAACCTGATATATGATATCACAGTATCGCCCAATTTTCTGAATATATTACACACAATATTAATTGATCGACAGTTAGATTAATTTGAGGATAAAGCTGTTCTTGTTTTCAGGGTAAGAGTAGAGGGACACTGAGAGCGACTCGACTTCAAGCAAAGGCTCGCTTAAACTTAAAAAAAAATGCTAAACTCGTCTCAAAGCCGCTGCTTTTTTAGTAGTTAGTTCTTAGTTGTTAGTTGATAGAATATAAGATACACATAGATTTTTTAATCATCCGCTATCAATAAAATACAAACTCCTATCTTCGGGTTAGAACGTCCCCCCGCCTTTGGCGGGGGATGGCTGTCTCGAATGAATTTAGGAAGTCTCGTCGGTCCTGTGTTTTTTTAATACATTGTATCATAAAAACTTAGAGTGCGAAGGGGGATAAAGAAATATAGAACGGGTAAAAGATCAATTGAGTCCATAGAGAGGCAAATAGCTGGTCAGCACCGGGCAACTGGTTTTCTTCAAGTATAAAAAAGGTCTAAAATGGTACAACCGAATCCGGGTTTTTAGGACATCCCGCTTCTTGTCTACGATTTGAGCTAAGTGTTTACCCTTTCAAAGCCGATAAAAAGAATATGTAAAAATACAATCAAATACTAAATTAAAGCGTATCAAGATTGAAGTATACGTAGGAAAGTTAAGATAGGTTTTTGTCAGGGTGAGATTATTATACCACGGAAGCTTACTTTAGAACTTTCGTGGTTTTTTATTTATCAAAGAAAGGTGGTGATTTTGTGAGTGAAGGAGTAGTGAAATGGTTCAATGAATCCAAAGGTTACGGATTCATCACTCCGGATGACGGAGGAAAAGACCTGTTTGTGCATTTCTCTGCAATCAATGCCGAGGGATACAAAGTCCTTCAAGAAGGCGACAGAGTTAGCTTCGAGCAAGAACAGGGACCAAAAGGACCTCAGGCAATAAAGGTCGAAAAGATATAGTTTAGAGATATAAAGATCCTAAAACATATCAATTCTTGTTCCGAGGCATCTTGTGCCTCGGTACCTTAATGTGGCGGGGATAAAACCCCGCCACAATTAGTATAAGCTGAGCCTGTTGTGGGCTTCTCTGCTATTCAGTCGCAGTTTGATTCTGACTTGTTTATCTGGGATGTTGTTTTCTATATCTGGGTCTGAGTAACCATCTTTCCGATATCTTCGAAAAATGAAGGATCTGAGAATTCATTCATAAAAAATCCGAACCCCTCTTATAAACCCAGTTTACTTAATCTGCTGCTTTACATAAGGTTAGGCTGAAACCTGGATTGCGGTCAATTGAGATTCTGTATAGACTAAAAACACAAGAGTATCAGGTATTACCTTATCTAAATTTGCATGAGAGGCTTTAAAATCGCCCAGTTGGAAATGTCAAAATGGAGGACCGGTGAAAAAGTATGAGCCAGTAAATTTTTACGTTTTTTCATCAGGTGAGTTGTTGCACCTCTTAAAGTAATGGGGTTTTCTTCTATGACAGTAATCACGCAAAGAGGGCATTCATATTGCAAAGCGCAGGATTCTCCTGTTCTTTCGGAGACAGATTTAGTCTTGTTCTACCTTTCGAGCTTTTTGTGTAAAAATAGATTAATTGGTTATCTGGATACATTTTTAAATACTCAAAATTCAAATATAGCTTGACATTTAAAAATCAATGGTTATATAGGAGATACCAAAGATTTTGAGCTAACCATTAAAACTCAAAGAAAGGAGTCTTAAGCCAAATTACTTTTTGTAGAAACTTAGAGGGGTGATTATTTTCAAAGGTGCTGTATTTTTGAAAGGAGAATAAGAGTATGCATAAAGGCACAGTGAAGCGGATAATGAGAGAAAGGGGATTTGGATTCATCCTGGCCGAAGATGGAAGAGAGATATTTTTTCACCGCGCAGAACTTAAAAATGTGGAGTTCAGTGAATTAAAGGAAGGTGATCAACTGGAATTTGGTGTTACTAAGGGGAATAAAGGCCCTCAAGCTGTCGATATTAAAAAAACCAGCGAACAAAAAGATTAATCTCATCTGCATTCGAACAGATTAGAAGTCCAGAATGGAAAGATGAAGTGAAGATTCTTCTAATAACCCCTTCTTCCGGCAAAGCGAGGAGCCGAGTTTTTAGGATGCCACAACTTACCTTAGGTGTCATCTCTGCTTTGACTCCACCTGAGATAGAGTTAGATGTGGTTGAGGAAGAGATTGAGGAGATAAATTTTGATAAATACTATGACCTGGTAGGAATCTCCTGTATGACTGCAGTTGCTCCCCGGGCCTACCAGCTCTCTTCTGTTTTCCGGAAAAAAGGTGCTAAGGTGGTTTTGGGAGGGATTCATCCCACAGTTATGCCTGAGGAAGCTATCACACATTGCGATTGTGTGGTCATCGGTGAGGCGGAAGGGTGTTGGAGTGAGCTCATCCAGGATTTTAAACAGAACCGGCTGAAGAAGTTTTACCGATCTCTTAATTTTGACTTAGCTAAATTTCCCATACCCAAGCTCAACCATAATCACACTCCCTTTCGAGTAATCCCCATCCTTTGCACCAGGGGTTGTCCCTATAGCTGTGAATTCTGTTCGGTTACTGATCTTTATGGAAAAAAGGTGAGACACCGTCTGATTCAGGATATTGTGAATGAGATAGCCACGAGAGATAGCAAGAAATTCTTCTTTTTAGATGACAATATCATAGGGGATTTTAAATTTGCCAGGGAGCTATTCATCGCTCTTTCGGATTTGAGAATTCGCTGGGTGGGTCAAGCATCCATATCCTTGGCTAAGGACAAAACTTTGCTGGGGCTGGCGAAAAAATCTGGTTGTACCGCTTTGTTTATAGGAATAGAGTCGGTCTCCTCTGATAATCTTAAAAGGCTTCGTAAAAGTCCGGAGAATGCTAAAGAATGTAGTCAGGGTATCAAGATCATTCAGGATTTGGAAATCTTTTTTCATGCCTCCTTAGTGTTTGGCTTTGACGATGATGATAAAAGCATATTCGAGAGGACCCTGGACTTCCTGAATGAAAACAGTATAGCCAGCGCCACTTTTAATATTTTAACCCCCTATCCGGGCACAGCAATCTTCGAGAGATTCAAAAAAGAAGGAAGGCTTTTAAGCCAGAACTGGCAGGACTATAACCACAGAACTGTGGTTTTCAAACCTAAAAAAATGACTCCAGAAGAGCTGGCCGAAGGTTTCATCTGGATAGGAAGGAATTTTTATACTAAAAGTTCAATTTTTTCCAGATTCTTTCATAACTTTAATCATCCGCTGCTCTATTTTTCTATTAACTGGGGGCATCGGAATAGTTATGAAAATGAAAAAATAGAAAATTGTCTCCCCCACAGTCCACTTACTTATAGCTGAACCTGAGCAACTTGCTATGAAAAAAGTTCTGAACTCGTCTCACAGACCGCGCTTTTAAAACAGTTATTGGTTGTTAGAAAGAAAAAAATAGATAAATTTTTATTTATATATTAATCCGCTAAATATTAACCACTTTTTCTTGTTTGGAACGTCCCCCCGCCTTTGGCGGGGGAAAGCCATCTCGAATGAATTCGGGAAGTCTGGTTTGTTCTATTTTAATTTTCGCAGACTCTTTTTCTTATAGTTTCCTGCAGACCAGCTCTCCACTTCCAATAGGAACAAGCAGAGTATCTACACGCTCATCATTTGCTGACCTTTCAACCATGGGCTTTAACACATCCTTGTGACTGATAACGTTATCCGCAACTAAAAGCCCTCCTTTAACCATATTGGGAACTACCTTCTCGTAACAATCCAGATAAACCTCTTTCTCGGCATCCAGAAAACAAAAAGATACGTTTTTATAGTTGTTTAAATATTCCCTGGCATCTCCTGGGATAAGCTGGATAAGATCCTCAACTTCTGCCACTTTAAACGTCTCCCGGGCTAATTTAACTTTTTCTTTTAGCACTTCAAATGTCACCAGCTTTCTTTTCAGTTCCTTACAAGCCAGTGCCAGCCACAGGGCAGAATAACCAGCGCTTGTGCCTATTTCCAGATAGTCTCCCTCCGGAGCAACTGA
>Ga0315537_1002139_pt1 | contig 15216 bp, 9 predicted proteins | sample SalMarSW160270MG_FD_203091 | JGI IMG/M metagenome (GOLD analysis project Ga0315537, IMG submission 203091) | Salt marsh sediment microbial communities from the Plum Island Ecosystem LTER, Massachusetts, United States - Salt Marsh Sediment SW1602-70 ... | reverse complement strand
GCCTATGATGCAGGCCAATGCAGAGACAGACACAGCAGCAGAACGCATACTAACCTCCCACGATCGATAAGATGTCACGCAGAAAAATATAAGCGATTCTGCCGAGATTATCAAACTTGGCTTGACCGCTGGCATTTCCTCTCCTTTGAATATTCCCGTGAGTGTTCCGGCGTGATGACGCATCTCACCACAGCTGCACTCAGCTTCTCTGACCCTCCAGAATTGCAGTCGATCCTCGGATTCGGGCAACTCCTCCGCGGGCGTTGGGCCTGTTGACTGAGATAGGTAGAGCGAGGGTGGAACATATGACCAAACACTCTGTTCTTAGCGGAGTTAATGTGTGGGTTCATTGGTTTTCATAAGTACACAAAGCAGACCCATAATATCCAATTATAAAACTGGTTCCTCTAAGGTTGTCGTGGGTCGCTATAATTGTCATGCCTCTCAATGAAGAGGCTGCTGGATTCGAGCGCTGCTCATGGTGACCAGTAACGACATGTAAATCGAAGGATTAGAATGGCCATTCACAGGATCACGGACCCGCTTTCAAGTTTACTGGAAGTATTTTTTCACTTGCATCTTATTAGTAAGGATACTATATTTAACATGTCACAAAAATGTGAGAAAGGAGAGGTTTGCCCAGAAATAAGGTCAAAGACAAAGGTCTGTTTAATTTCATGGAGGAATGTGAAGTATGAAGAAGGGACTGTTGTTCAGTGGCTTGATTATAGCCATGACGCTGTTGTGTTGTTACGCGCTGGTGTTTGCAGGGGCTGGCGACAAGAAGGCCAGCGTCGTAACCTATCCGTCGTTGGACTCAAAGGCTCCGGCGACGAAAGCCGTGGATAAGGCAGAGGTCCGTGTCCCTGGTGACGCAGTAGACCTGAGCTTGACCGCGGCCAGGGGTCCTGCAGTGACAAAGGTCAACAAGATTGAGGCCCCTAAAGTTCAGGCGCCGGCCGAGGCGGCAGCGCTGGTAGCGCCGCCGGCTGATCCGCGCGCCGAGGCAATTTCACGGCTTAAGGAGCAGGGCCTGTATGACGAGGCTCTTTGGGACGCGTTTTATGGCCCAAGGAAGCACCGGGAAGGCTACCTTGATCAGGGTGGCGAGGACTGCAGTGTCCCCACGTTGATTTCTGATCCTCTGCCGTACGATGTCCTGGGTACGACGGCCGGCTATGTGAACGACTATGACCCCGGCGTGATCTTCGATTGCCCGTACACTGGGTCGACTGCGCCCGATGTGGTCTATGAGTATTCGCCCGACGCCGACAGGATTGTGGACATCAACCTGTGTTGGGACGAGACCACCTATGATACGAAGCTGTATGTTTATGAGGACAACTGCGGCGATCTCGGTTCCATCATTGCCTGCAACGACGATGCGTGCCCGGGTTATGTGTCCCAGATTCTGGGGCTCGAGATCTTCACCGGTCACACCTATTACATCGTGGTTGATGGCTACGGCACCGATGCCGGTGATTATCGAATCGTCGTGTCGGAAGGCGTTCCACCGCCTCCCGGGCCTGAGTGCCCCGAAGGTTCGCTCTGGGCACAGGAACCCGACCTGCCTGAAGCGGTGTGGGTCGCAGGTACCAGTGATCTCGGCCAGGGCTACTGCCGCGCCGATGACTTCTTTGATCTTACGGCACCGATTTGTGATGTTCACTGGTGGGGTCTTAGTCTGTACTACCCGTGGGAGGAGTGCGAAGAAGACCCGATGACCTTTGAGATCAAGTTCTACGAGGCCGGTGCAGTGCCTGGAGCCGTGGTGTGTACCTACACGGTCGACGCCACCCGGACGGCGACCGGACTGCTCTACGCCGGTTTCGAGATGTTCGAGTGGAGTGCCTACTTCGGCGACGATTGCTGCTACCTGGCGGACGGCTGGGTGTCGATCCAGGGTACCAGTGTCGGAACTCCGCTCGACTGCTGGCTCCTGTGGATGAGTTCTGGAGAGCAGGGCGGCGGCAACTCGGTGTACAGCGACATGGGCGGCCCATGGACCGCAGACACCTACTACCAGGATCTTGCTTTCTGTCTGACAGGCGAAGGCGAGCTGTTGGGTGCGTGCTGCGATCCGTACACGGGCGAGTGCACGGACGATGTGAATGTTTCTGACTGTCCGGATCCGCTCCTTTTCTATGCGAATCAGCTTTGTGCCAATCTCGATCCTGCGTGCGGCATGGGTGCATGCTGTAACGACGAGACGGGCGAGTGCATGGTGACGAGCTATGCCGATTGCCAGGAGCCTGGCTTCACCTGGATGCCGGGTCTCGACTGCGATCCGAATCCTTGCCCGCAGCCGTGTGGCGACTACGAGATTTCCGTGGATTGCACGGGCTTCTCCGCGACGAGCACAACCTGCGGTGCTGGTGACGACTGTGCAACGCGTGCCGGTGAGGACGAAATCTGGGAGATCCACATTCTCGAGGATGCCCTGTACACCTTCTCGCTTTGCAACAGCCCGGATTGGGATACCTACATCTATCTCGATTACGAGTGCTGCGGCGCAACGCATATCACTTACAATGATGATAGTCAGAACTGCGACTACTCGCTTCTGTCGGAAATCACGTGCTGGCCGCTGATGGCTGGCGAGACCGTGTATCTGCTTGTCGAGCCCTACAGCTCGGGGAATTGCAATGACTATCAGCTTGATATTTCCTGTTGCGTGCCGTGCGAACTCACTTGTCCTGAGGGTGGCATACCGGAAGGTGAGCCGACCTGCGAGGATGAGTACGACGACATGTACAACGGCGGCTGCAACAGTGATCCGTTCGTCTTCTCGCCGATCAGTTGCGGTGATATTATCTGCGGCGAGGCCGGGACCTTCCTGTTCGGTGGCTCGCAGTACCGTGATACTGACTGGTACGAGATAACGTTTGACCAGGCACAGGATGTCACCTTTAAGGTTGTGGCGGAATTTGCTCTTCAGGTCTTAATCATCAATGGTGGTTCAGGCGACTGCGTTGACTACTCGATTGTCGCCAGTGCCACTGCGGGTGATTGCGACACGATTTCGCTGTCGTGGACCTGTCCTGCGGGTCTGTGGTGGTTCTGGGTTGGCCCATCGGTCTTCTCTGGCGTGCCATGCGGCCCGATGGCGGAGTATGTGGCGGAGCTGATCTGTGAGGAGCCGCCACCGCCTCAACCCGGCGATCTCTGCGACGATCCAGCGGTCCTCACCATACCGCCGATTCCGCTTGTGGACAACAACTACACCTGTGGCCGGACGAACTACTATGACATGACCTGTCTTGACTACTACGACGGTGGAGAGGACATCATCTACGAGCTGAATGTGACCGAGGATGTGTGTGTGGATATCATTCTCGATCCTCTTGGCACGACCTATACGGGTATTGCCATTGACCAGGTGTGTCCTCCGGGTGCCACCTGTATGGCGTTCCACACGCAGTACGAGGCTACCCAGCACGGTCTGTACAACATGAACCTGGCGGCAGGTACCTACTACATTATGATTGACACCTGGCCGTCACCCAACTGTATCCCAGAGTTTGACCTGTACATCAATGAGTGCACGCAATGTGTGCCTGACTACAACATCTCGGTTGACTGTGCAGGCGGCACGTGGACGGGCAACACTTGCGGTGCAGGAGATGACTGTCAGACCCGTCCCGGCGAGGAAGAGATCTGGGAGATCCAGATTCTCGAAGACGCCGAGTACCGCTTCTCGCTCTGCGACACGGATCCGGTTTGGGATACCTACATCTATCTCGATTACGAGTGCTGTGGCGCTTCGCACATCGCCTATGACGACGATGGCTGCGGCACCCTGCTCTCCATGATCGATTGCGTCTATCTGACAGCTGGAACCTACTACCTGCTCATCGAGCCCTACAGCTCCTCTTACTGTGGCGAGTATGAGCTGGACATCACTTGCTGCGCGCCGTGCTTTGTTGAGTGTCCGCCCGAGGGTTATCTTGAGGGCGAGCCGTTCTGCGAGGATGAGTACGACGACGTGTACAACGGCGGCTGCAACAGTGATCCGTATGTGTTCCAGGATGTTCAGTGCGACGACATCATCTGTGCCACGTCCGGAACCTTCTACTTCGCGGGTGGAGCCTACCGTGACACCGACTGGTTCCGCCTTGAGCTTGCCGGACCCAATACGTGGGATCTGACCTGGTGTGTGGTTGCCGAATTCGACCCGCTTATCTTCATTATCGATGCGGGTTCGGAAGACTGCATTGACTACACGATTCTGGGCAGCCTCACGGGCTTCGCGTGTGACACCACTTGTCTGACCTTCACCGTTGATCCGGGTGTCTACTGGCTGTGGTGTGGTCCTCAGGTGTTCGGCACCGGCGTGCCTTGTGGCACTGAGGGTGGCGAGTACGTCGGCTATGTCATCTGCGAGCAGGAGTGCGTGCCGCAGGATTACTGCCAGAATCCGATCATCACTGGTCCCGGTGTTCCCGTGGGGACGAATTGGGTCTATGACAACACGGAGAACAGCTGCTGCGGTCTCGACTGCGTGCCAGAGGTGTACGAGTATGGCGATTACCCTGCTGGCTGCAGTGGTTCGACCTATTCTTCGGGTCCGGACATTGTTTACAAGATCGTCACGACTGCGGTTGGTAATATGACGATTACCGCTTCAGGTCCTGGTGACAATCAGGTGATGATGTTCACCGATCCGGATGATCCGACTGGAAGCTGCGAGGCGTCGGCGGATAACACCTTCACCGGTGAGCCTGAGGTGATCGGTGTTGTGGGTCTGCCGGCAGGAACGTACTACATTTCCACTTCGCTCTACTCCACGGCCTGTGGCGACATCACGCTTCACATTGAGAGCGATGTTCCGCTGCCTGTTGAGCTGACATCGCTTGAAGCGGTTGCGGGTGATCGTGAGGTGGATCTGACATGGACGACTGCCAGCGAGACTGACAACGCCGAGTTCATGGTGCAGCGCAGCACAGCGACCAGCGACTGGACAACGGTTGGCACGGTTGCGAGTGAGAACAACGCGACTGAAACCACTTACAACTACACCGACCGCGGCGTGGTTAATGGCGTCACCTACACCTATCGTCTGCTGTCGCGTGACATCAACGGCACGGTTCATGAATATGACATGACCGCTGACGCCACGCCAGAGGCACCGCTGCCGACTGAGTATGCCCTTGAGCAGAACTACCCGAACCCCTTCAACCCGAATACGAGCATTTCGTACGCGGTGAAGGAGGGTGGCTTCGTGAGCTTGAAGGTATACAACCTGCTTGGCCAGGAAGTCGCGACACTGGTGTCGCAGAGGATGGAAATCGGCCGGTACACGGCGACCTTCTCGGCAAATGATCTGCCGTCGGGTATCTACGTGTATCGTCTGGTGGTGAACGACTTCACCGCCCAGAAGAAGATGGTTCTGCTGAAGTAATTCAGCGATTCATCGGATAACCAAAGTGGGGCTGCCAATCCGGCAGCCCCACTTTTTTTGTGTCCGTTTCCGCAGGCAGGTGATCAGCGAGGAGGCGAAACGAATGCCTGAGCGGTTCTTAGTCTGCTGTGTGTTCTTTGGGTTTCCTGCGCAGGGGGAATCTACCCAGTGCGGTCGGATCTATTCCGAGCTTCTTATACGCCCACACCCCCAACAGAAGATTCCAGGTGGCCGTGCTCACGGCCGTAGCAACAGCCGCTCCCTCCAGGCTCCACTTGGGAATGAGAAGTGCGTTCAGAACAACATTCAGAAGCGCACCGATTGCTACGCCCTTGGCGGCATCGCGCTCGTGGCCGGTCATCGTGAGGAGCAGGCCGACCGGGCCAACGGCAGCGGTCGTGAGTTGGGCGACGCATAGAAGGGTGAGAGCCACATGACCTCGTGTGAAGTCTTCGCCGAAGACCAGCAGGAACCAGTGACCGAAGACAATCAGGACAAGGGCAATAGGCAAGGAAATGAGAAAAATCACCCGGGCACTCTTCGTAACGACTCGCTGCAGCCTTTCCATATCGCGCAGGGCAAAGAGGCTGGCCACGGTCGGTGCCAGAGGCGCGCTGACCGCAAACAGGACATACATGATCAGGGCTGCACCTTGGTCGGCCACCGTGTAGATGCCCGCGGCTTTCGCACCGCTCATGGATCCCAGCATGATGGTGCTGATTTTGATGCCAAGGATGTACATACCGCTGACGAACAGCAAGGGCACAGCGCTTCGAGACCACGCCCGCATGTCATAGGAGGGGGTTGCTTCCTTGACCGCTTTGGGCAGGGCATTGGCCAGCAGTCTCCCGCCAACAAGCAGGGCGAGTCCTGCGGTCAAGGCATACATTCCGGCTGCGAGCGGAGGGCTCAGTCTCTCCCCAGCTACAAGAAAAACCACGCCAATCAGTACGAGGAATAGCAGAGGCTGGACCAGCATCTCCGGCAGGAGTCCCCGCACGACCTTCTGCAGACCCTGCAAGGCGGCTTGTTTAAGGCGTGTGAACGCGAGCAGGGGAATGATCAGGAGGGCAATCCAGAGAGTGGTCAGCATCTGTGGCGTAAGCCGTTCGGCCAATGCAAAGCCGAGGAAAGCGCCCAACAGGGCAAAGCCAATCGAAGCGATCAAGACCGCTTGATCTGCCCGGCGCAAGAGCCCGCGCATCAGGCCCCAGATTGACCGGGCGTGGCAAGCGGCGACTTCGCGCACGAGCAGCTTGTCCAAGCCCAAGACCGCAGGGACCACCAGCAATCGCACCCAGGCGATGGCGTAGGCATAAGCGCCATAGCCCACGGCACCCAGCAGGCGAGCCAGCGAGATATTAATCAGAAAGGCCAGAGCAGCGGCGGTGACCTTGAGACTGAAGGTTCCGGTGGAGCTTCGGGCAAGATAGGTCTTGAGTTCGCTCGTCTCGCTTCTGCCGGTGAGCAGTCGGACTATGTCCTTTATTCGTCGACCCAATTCAGCCGCTGAGGTAATCACTCGGGGCGCCCTCTCAATCGGATCACGACCATGGTGTCTACCCTTATGAGTGTCTTGGAGTGAGTCACGCGACTATTCCGCTTGGCCTGGCAAGATTCCAGGATGTATCCATACTCGGTGGCAATGTTTCGAGTTGAGAACACAAAAAGAGCAGAGATTTGGGACTCTGCCTATCATCTTATGCAGCTCCGTCGATCCGTTCGAGAAATGTGCACATCGTGCGGAATCTAATGGACAAGAGCTGGCTATTTATGCTTCAGTTCCAAGAATATCGTTCCCGTCTTGAACAGAAGGCGAATAAGAGGTCGGAGTCCATTTATTGGATAGAAGCGTTTCCTCTCTTTTCTTACGATTTTGAATCCGGCCCTGTCCATTAACGCACCGAGTCTGTATTCACCAAATTCATGAAAATGGTCGCGTCTCCAGAAACATTTCGGTTTATTGATTGGAGTGGATAGATACAGGATGCCATCTGGATTCAGAGCTTGTCGAACCTGAATCAGGAACCAAAGTGGATTCATCAGGTGTTCGATAATTTCAAACGCCAAAATGAAGTCGTACTTTCCTCTTATCGGTGATATGTCGAGATCACCGGTTGTATTCTCGATCTTCACGCCAAACTTATCCTCGATCATGCCAGTCAGGACGCTCCGCTCCCCACAATCAAGCACCGGGCTCTGGAGTTCCCTGATGAAACAGAGCGTATGGTCATAGCGGCGCTTGTTGTAGGAAGCTGTCCGGGGGTCCGTTCCTGCAAAGAAAGGTGTTCTGGACGACTTCATGGCTTATGGTCTTGGGGCGGGCGTGCTTACCTCCTTGGAAAGTGCCTGTGCCTCGACGGCCTGCCTGAGTTCGAGGTAGTCTGTTTCAACCCGCGACCTGGTGGCCACAGAACAGATGGTGAGCGTCCGACGAATGGGAATTAAGACGCCGTATACGACAATTAACAGATAGAGCAGGCCGGCCTTTCCATGAACAATAGTCCCTGTTCCAGTGAAGCGGTCCAAAAGCCAGAGGATGGATAGAGTATTCATCGTAGCGGGATAGGCGAACAAATAGCGCAGTCTCGCGATTGGACCATGTTTCTCGGCAGAGGTCGTAGGCGATTGTGGAGTTGGAAAGCGTTTGTAGTAATCAAACCTGGAATCGCTGCCAGAGTGGGCGAAGTTCAGAATGACTTCCGCCTTGGACAGCAGGTCGATCCGCAGGGACGAAAGGCCAGCCAACGCCGCAAAGACAATAACCTCCCAGTGTCCATGGCGCAGGAAGTCGCCCACACCAAATCCAAGATACATCAGAGGCACGACCGTCTGGTGGCCGATTTCGTCGAGGAATTTCCCGGTTAGTGAGGCCTGCTTCCGGAATCGGGCGATTTCTCCGTCTATGTTATCCAGCATGAAACCGAGCTGGAACAGAAACAGGCCCAGAATCCCGATCTTCACTGTGGGGCAGGCCACGGCGGCCGCGGCAAGAACCCCAATCACCAGTTGCACTGAAGTGACTTGGTTGGCAGAGAAGCCCAGATTGACACAAACCCAAGTTAGATACAGTGAGATCGGGCGAAAGAAAAGCCTTCCGTAAGGTTTCTGTGGCTCTTCGGGATTGATTCGGTGCGGGTAAGATCGTAGTTCTCGTAGACTGACCACGCTTATGTCCTAAAGTAGTCCGTTGTCGATGAGTCGCTTGGCTTCTTCGAACGCGGCGGGTGTATCGATGTCCAGCCACGCACCGCTGCGGATGTTTATTCCGAGCATTCGACCGCGTTCGATCAAATAGCGACACCCTCCTGACAGGCTGCTGTTGCCGGTTTGGATTCCCGCCTCGAGGGAATCAATCAGACCCGGAGTCAGATGAAACAGGCCGCAGTCAATTCCGTTGTAGGTAATCAGCTTCTTGTCCATTTGTTGGATATGACCCATCCCATCTTCGAAGTCCACCTGTACTTTCATGCCATCGTCAAGGTCAAACACCTTGTCGATCCGCCGGTCTACGCCTACGGCCGCTGCACCAGATGGAACAGGAGCCGTGAGCACAGCTTCGAGCACAGTCTTGCTCAGCAAATGGTCGCTCATGGCTAAAATCGCAGCGGAACCATCGGCGAGAACTCCGCGCCCGGCCAAGACCGACAGACCATTCTCACCTTTCCACGCCGGGTTGAACACGGTGTGCGTCTGGATTCCGTAGTCATAGCTTTCGAGATGTCGCTCAATCTGGGCAGCCTCGTATCCTGTAACGATGGTGACTTCCCTGATTCCGCACTCTTTCAAAGACTTGATGATGCGAGTCAGGATGGTCTCGCCAGAGATTTCAAGGAGGCATTTTGGTTTGTTACGGTGCAGCGATTCGAGACGGCTTCCACTGCCGGCCGCGATGATCAAGGCCTTGTCGATCGTTCCAGTCTTCACACGCACGTCTCTAAGATATGGGATCGCCTAATCGTAGTATTCGCGGCCAAGATGAGTGATCAGCTCTTCACCCTTGAGCCAGCGTAGCGTATTTTTCAGCTTCATCAACTGGATGAAGAGATCATGTTCTGGGTAGACCGTGCGAGAGTGCATCGGGCTCTTAAAGTAGAACGAGAGCCATTCCTGAATGCCCTTCATTCCCGAACGCTGCGCAAGATCGAGGAAGAGAATCAGATCGAGAACGATCGGGGCAGCGAGAATGGAATCCCGACAGAGGAAATCGATCTTGATCTGCATCGGGTAACCCATCCAACCGAAGATGTCAATGTTGTCCCAGCCTTCCTTGTTGTCTCCTCGGGGCGGGTAGTAGTTGATCCTGACTTTGTGATACAGGTCTCCGTAAAGGTCTGGGTACAACTTCGGCTGCAAGATGAAGTCCAGCACGCCCAGTTTCGATTCTTCCTTTGTCTTGAATGACTCCGGGTCGTCCAGTACTTCGCCGTCTCGATTTCCAAGGATGTTTGTCGAGAACCAGCCGTGGAGTCCCAAGAGGCGGGCTTTGAAGCCTGGTGCAAGGATGGTCTTCATGAGTGTTTGACCGGTCTTGAAATCCTTGCCGGTGATGGGCAAGCCTTTGGCCTCGGCCAAGTTCTCGAGAGCGAGGATGTCTGTGGTCAAGTTGGGAGCCCCATTTGCAATCGGAACGCCTTCCATCAGAGCGGCATATGCGTAGATCATGGAGGGCGAAATAAGAGGATCGTTACTCTTCAGCCCAGCTTCAAAACTCTCGATGGAATTGTGAACGGGCGACTCCTTCAAATACACTTCTGTGGAGGCACACCACACCATGACGAGCCGATTCGCCTTTGCACGAGTCTTGAACTCTCGAATCTCCTCGCGAAGTTTCTCCGCCCATTCCCATTTGCTATTGCCTCCCTTGATGTAGGTCCCATCCAGTTTCTTGACATAGTCTCGCTGGAAGACACCTTTCATCGGCAGGGTTGATTCGAGGTCTTTGCGGCAGACTTCCAAGTCCTCTGGATTGATTACACCTGCCTTCTTAGCTGCTTCATAGCCATTGTCTGGGAAAATGTCCCATGCACCGATCACCAGATCATCCAAGTTGGCCAGTGGAACGAAATCCTTGATGAATGGGGACCGGCTTTCCGTCCGCATGCCCAGACGGATCGTTCCCATCTGCGTTAGACTGCCAAACGCAGGGCGAATGCCCTTGCGGACCATGTGCAGTCCCGCGATGAAAGTGGTGGATACTGCGCCGAGTCCTACCAGCAAAACGCCAAGTCGTCCTTTTGGCTGTTCAATTTCCATGATTATTAACCTCTTACACAAGCTAAGGTCGTGTTGCAATGACCACTAAGTTTTTTAATATAGCGCTATTAGCGTTTTTAGTCAAGTAGATGACTCATGCCCTGTGGTATCCTCTTGCCTATGAATTGGGGCATCACGAGCCCGTTCATCATCATACTCGATCCAAGCAGATAATCTGTCCTCGATAGTGCTGAGAGAGCAAGCCCCGACCGGCTTTCGCCGACCGGGGCTGCATTCTTGTCTCATGTTTCGAGGTTACTTCATAAGGACCATCTTGTGCGCGGCGGTGAAGTTCGGCGTTTCCAATCGATAGATGTAAATGCCTGATGCCAAGTCTGATCCGTTGAACTGCACCTTGTGCATTCCCGCGGATTTCACTCCATCCGCCAGCACCGCGACCTCTTGACCCAGCAGATTGAACACTCGAAGACTCACGTTCTCCGTGCGAGTAATGGTGTAAGCAATCTCTGTTGTCGGGTTGAAGGGATTCGGGTAGTTCTGACTCAGGCTGTAGGTCATCGGCGCCAATGCCTGCGGCTCGGCATCGCTTGTTCCTTCCGTCACCATCGCGCGGATCGTGTAGAAGTACGGCCTCGCCTCAGGCGCCTCGCCTTCTCGGTAGATGTAGAAGTGATCGTGATTCTCCCAATCCTCAGCGTCATCGCCGATAATCTTTGGATACGGATCCGCCGTCTGCTCCACAAGTTCGAACCAGACCCAGAAGTCACCGGTCATGCCGTGTGTTCCGGCAGCTCCATCGACGATGATTTCTTTCCAGTTTGGAAGAACTTCGCTCTCCGTTACAGGGATCGTTCCACGGAAGACGGCCTCACCGGGTGTTCCTTCGTCATCCAGGAAAATGCGCAGACCAACATCCTTCGTTCCGCTCTGGCTTCCATCAAACTGCGCCCGAATCATATTCAGGTTAAAGGGTAGATCAATGGAGTCGGCCTCGGGAGTGAATCTGACCATCGCGCCCTCGCCTGTGGCCAAGTTGAAAGCCCACTGAGTGGTGCGATTGTCATAACCCAGCTCCAAGTCCTCGTCTGCGCCCCGCACGTCAATGTCGCGGCAATAGCTGGTGTCATTCTCCAGATTCTCATCGACACCCAGGTATGACCACGCCAGAACGGTTGTCAGACCGGCAGCTCCCGGTGTCCAAGTCATGGACCGCGTGTCCGTCTCGCCGGATGCCAGGTCGATATTCGGGAGGAAACGGTGCTGCGAAGTGCCCTCTTCTTTCCACCATGCCGCGACTCCGGTCTGGTCCTGGGAACCCGCATTCACGAAGTACGCCGTTCCGTAGCCCACACGCCCCTCGGTCGTTGGGAAGCAGATCTGATAGGTGTAACAGGACATGTCATTTGGAAATCCGGATTCGTAGGTCAAAGTGATGTTATCGAAGCAGGGGCCAACACCGGTCAAGCCGTCAGAATTCGACTCCATGACGACCTTGATCTGAACCACGGAACCGATGTAGGACGAGATGTCGAAACCCGACATGTACGCTTCACTGTAGAGGTACCACCCGAGCTCAGGTGCATCCGGGTGCACGTAATTGAAGCCGTCCGGGTCGCAGGTTGGGTTGGAGGCAAAACACCAAGTGGAACCGCTGTCACCGGTGACTTCCCAGTGCCAGAAATCACAGTCGGGGAAGTTATCCGGGTCACTGCCGAGGAGCCCCGTGATCATGAAGTCCACGAAAACGGTGCCAAAATCCAATTCCGTCAGATCGATGTACGGCGACACGATTTCGTCATTCATGTCGTCATTGTACACATAGTTGACTGGATCATTGCACGCCAGGTAATGTGTGCCTGAAGGCGGCGGAGCGGGTGGATTCAGGACTTCGTCCGCCACGCGCCAGAGATCCCCACCGATAGGTCGGTTCGTGCTACTAATCCAATCGGTATCATCGTCGCCGTCATTGGAGAAGACCGTATTGCTGCCGGAGAAAACGCGGATCTCGTCCACCTGCCAGCCAAAGGCCCACCGTTGCCCGGCCCCGTCGCAAGTGTCCCAAGCTGGGTCAGATGCGAACGCCCAACGCAGCCGGACGGTCTGTCCCGCCCAGGGGGTCAGGTCAACCGTCTGCAGGAACCAGTCATAGTGCTGACCACACCAGCCGGGAATATTCGGATCCTCGCCATGCTGGAAGCCGAAGCTATACAAGCTGCTTCGGTCGTAGTCGGGATCAAGATAGTCATTCGTGATAACGGTCCAGGTTGTTCCATCGTCGGTCGAGATCCTCAAGTTGCAGCCGTCCCAGCCGTTATACGGCGGCTCGGCTCCGACAGGCAATTCGCACGCGATGCGGCTCTGAAAGGTCAGAGAGCAACTTCCCGCCGGCAAGGTGATGGAGGGTGAATTCAGAACCATGTACCAGTCATTGATATAACCCACGGTATCGCAGGAAACTGGATTCTGGCCCATGCACCATGACATGCCTGAGCCGCCATAAGCCATCCAAGTGTCAATGTGCCAGGAGCCAGGAACTGCGGTCAGGTCGACGGATGTCCAACCATTCAACCCGCTCTCCCAGTCTTCGATAAAGATGACCTCATCAAGGTGCCCCGCCTTGGCCGCGGGTGTTACACCCGTCGCCGGCAAGACGGTGTTGTTTTGGGTTTCTACAGTCGTGCAGGGCTCACCTGCCAGAGCAATCGTGGCGCCTACAATCAGAAGTAGCAGCCCCAGTGTCACGCAACGCCTCATCTGTAACCTCCCAGAAGCTTAGATTGAAAAGACTCCAGCCTACCGGTTCGCCCGCAGCTGGTACTATCTGCCATATCATGACAAGATAATAAATCCATCATAGAGAGTCAAGTCCACTTTCACCCTGCCTGACCCCCTGTTTCCTCCCCTATCCCGCTGCACCTAAATCACCTTCCCCAGGATGTAGCCTATGACAATCCCCACAATGAGGGCCACGGTTACGACTCGTGTAGTCAGGACATCTCGTGAATAGCCCCGCTTGATCAGGACGACGGCCGAGAAATAACCCAGCGCGTTCATCAGCCAAATCAGCGGTATCGAAAGCGCCTTAACGATCAGGGGTCCGATCCATGGAATCAGGGCAACCAAGGCCAGAAGTCCGGTAAAGGCCTGGGTCAGCAGTCCAAAGACCGTGACGACGATGGCAATCACTCGTCCTTGAACATGAAGCAGCAGACCCACCGTTATCATGGCGACGATCGTTGACCAGACGATGATCGGCCGCCTGTAAGAGACCCAGAAGATGTGCCAACGGCGCGTAGTCATTGATTCTCAGAAAATTGGCCTGACTCCGTGCTCACGAGTGCGAAACGAAAGGCTCGTGCAGAGCGTAAAACAGCAACGGGTCGGAAGCGCTGAATCCATGCTAGCAGCGTAACAAACTGTTATACAAGGGGGTAGGATTCGGTCAGCTTTGGCTTTCGGCGATGTTTTTCTCAGCACAGTTCACTCCATAAGGTAATCTATCCCTCTTTCTTTGTCAAGCAAAAACATGGCTTGACCGAGCTACACTGCGAAAGTCATTGCATTTGGCTATGAAAGTCGGTATATTAACAAGTCCATAGCATTTTCGGAGCTAACCCTTGGTCCGGCTTGAGGCGCCCGTATATTTTCTTGCGGATCTGCACCTGGGTGAGGCCGCCGCGCCTGACGAGGCGGCGAAACTCCAGAAGCTGGAGGCGTTTCTCCGAGAGGTGGAGGCCAAGGCTAAAGCACTGGTTCTCGTGGGGGACATCTTCGATTTCTGGTATGAATGGCATGCCGTCATTCCCAAGGCTCCTTTCGGCCTTCTGTGCCGTCTGCGCGGTCTGACCGCTGCGGGAATCCAACTCCACTACCTGCCCGGCAATCACGATTTTCGTCTACAAGGTTTTCTGGAGGAAGAAATCGGGGCCGTCGTCTACGAAGATGACGCCGAGTTTGAGATTGGGGAGCAGAGGATCTATGTCTACCACGGCGACGGCATCCTTCCTCACGACGGGGGTTATCGATTCTGGAAGCGGGTGCTGCGCAGCGGCCTGAATCAACGATTCTTCTCCTGGCTGCATCCTGATCTCGGAATGTTCTTGGCGCGTACGACCAGCCGCCGGAGCCGGACCGCGGGCCGCTACCGCGAAGTCGACGAGGACGAGTACGAAGCCTTCGCTCGGGGCCGATTCTCCCGGGGATTTCACGGTGTTGTGATGGGGCACAGCCATCATCCTCGGCAGGTCGAGTTCCCGGAGGGGGATTACATCAATCTTGGGGACTGGATCCAGCATTTCTCTTACGGCATTCATGACGGGGAACGGCTCGCATTGCGGTACTGGGATGCTGATGAACAACCGGTCAAGGAATTAAAATGAGCGTGGGTGAGAGACATAGGTGGTGGCTTGGTGCTCTCCTGCTGGTTGTCGGACTGTTTGTCCTCGTTGGAGGCCTTCGCTTCTACCGGTTGTTAGTCCGTGGGATGCCTTCGCTGGAACAACTGGAGAACTACGACCCGAAGCTCAGCACCCGCATTCTTGACCGCAACGGAACAATCATCAAAGCACTGTACACACAGCGCCGCTTCTATGTGCCGC
>Ga0315537_1002135_pt1 | contig 15227 bp, 18 predicted proteins | sample SalMarSW160270MG_FD_203091 | JGI IMG/M metagenome (GOLD analysis project Ga0315537, IMG submission 203091) | Salt marsh sediment microbial communities from the Plum Island Ecosystem LTER, Massachusetts, United States - Salt Marsh Sediment SW1602-70 ... | reverse complement strand
ACGGCCTGTGGCGTTCCGAGAAGGAGATTAAAGTCGGCTAGCCCGGGACGTGGGTTTCAAGAAACGTGTAGTGCTGAAAACCAAGCCGGTTTTGGTAGGGAGCTATGATTCGGGTAAAGCGTGCCTACGACGGGCCGGAGCCCAGCGGCGGGGTCAGGGTGCTGGTGGACCGACTGTGGCCTCGCGGTAGGAAGAAAGATGACTTAGGCATAACCGAGTGGTTGAAAGACCTTGCCCCTAGCGCTGAGCTGAGGCGCTGGTTTGCTCATGACCCTGGGCGGTGGCTGGAATTCAAAGAGCGCTACTTCGCGGAGTTGGACGAAAACCGGGCCGCGTGGCAGCCCATTCTCAAGGCGGCCCGTAGCGCGGATGTCACCCTGGTCTACGGGGCCCGGGACAGGGAACACAACAACGCCGTGGCCCTCAAGGAATACCTGGAGCGAAAGCTGGGTGCATTGGGATAGACGGTCACTTCCCTCGGGCTGCTAAACAAAGAGAAAGGAGCAGGTATGGTTACAGAACTGGCAGAGGGCGTTTACTGGGTGGGGGTGGTTGACTGGGCACTGAGACACTTTCACGGCCATGAGCTCTCCACGCACCGGGGCTCGTCCTATAATGCCTACCTCATCACCGATGAGAAGACGGTGCTCGTGGACACGGTCTGGGGCCCCTTCCAGGAGCAGCTCATCGAGAATATCCGCGAGGTCGTTGACCCCGCTAAGATTGACCTGGTGGTGGCTAACCACGCCGAGACCGACCACTCCGGGGCGTTACCGGAGGTCATGCGGCACGTCCCCAAGGCTAAGGTCGTCGTTTCCAAGCGCGGCCGGGAGAGCGTCGAGGGGCATTTCCATCAGCCGTGGGACTTCGAGGCGGTCGGCACCGGTGACCGGATTAATATCGGCCGTAGCGAGCTCGTTTTTATCGAGGCGCCCATGCTCCACTGGCCGGACAGCATGTTTACCTACCTGAGCGGTAAGGGTATCCTTATGCCCAACGATGCCTTTGGCCAGCACTACGCTACCGCCTTTCGCTTCAATGACCAGGTAGACCAGGAAGAGCTCTATGAGGAGGCGCTCAAGTACTACGCCAACATCCTTACCCCCTTCAGCAGTCTGGTCCTAAAGAAGATTGACGAGTTTCTGGCACTAAACCTGCCGCTTAACATTATTGCCCCCAGCCACGGGGTTATCTGGAGGCGGGAGCCACTACAGATTGTGACCAAGTACCAGGAGTGGGCGAGGCAGACCCCGCAGAAGAGCGCCGTCATTATCTACGATTCCATGTGGGACGGGACGCGGCACATGGCCGAGGCCATCGGGGAAGGGTTGGCCGCTTCGGGCATACCCTATAAAGTCTTTCACCTGCCCACCTCGGACCGGAACGACATCGTGGCCGAAATCTTCAAGGCCAGAGCCATAATCGTCGGCTCGCCTACCTTTAACCAGGGCCTTTTGCCCACCATCACCCCGATACTCGAGGACCTCAGGGGTCTCCGGTTCCAGAACAAGATCGGTGCCGCCTTCGGCTGCTACGGCTGGAGCGGGGAGTCGGTAAAGCTTATCGAGGAGCACCTCGAGAAGTGCCGGATTCCGCTGGCGGCGGATGGGTTGCTGGCTAAGTGGCAGCCCAGGCCGGAAGACCTGGCCAGGTGCCGGGAGACGGGGCGCACTGTGGCCGGTGCTATCTCAGGTGGCTAGGGCGACCGGCCCCGGTTTCTCAGGATTAAGCCCGAGACGGCCGGGAAAGCGATTTATAGAGGGAGGCTAAGATGTCCGTGGCAGCAAACTTTATGATTGGCGGTGAGGCCGGTCAGGGGGTGCAGTCGGCGGGAATAATCCTGTCCCGGACGCTGGCCCGGGGCGGCTATCACGTGTTTGCCGACCAGGATTACGAGTCCAGGGTACGGGGCGGCCACAACTTCTTTCGCATCAGGGTCGCTGATTCCGAAGTCGGGGCCGTTAGCGAGCCGATAGATATCCTGCTGGCCCTGAATCAGGAGAGCCTTGAACTGCATAAGAACGAGCTATCGGGGGCGGGGGTGGTTATCTTTGACGAGGCGAGGGTGAAGGCTACCGGCGGCGAAAGATTTCTCCCGGTTCCCATGGACAGGCTGGCCGAGGAGAAGGCCGGCAGCCGGATAATGGCGAATACGGTAGCCCTGGGGGACTGCCTCGGGCTAACGGGCTGCGACCTTGAGCTCCTGGAGGGCGTCCTGCGGGACTATTTCGGTGAGGGGAAGCTTAGCGAGGCTAATATCGAGGCGGCCCGGGCGGGCTATGAATACGCACGGGAGAATTTCAAGAAGATTTCCCCGGTTAGGCTGGGGACGCTGCGCCGGAAGAAGGGGCTGCTGCTTAACGGAAGCGACGCCCTGTCCCTGGGGGCCCTGGCCGCCGGGTGTAGATTCATGGCAGGCTACCCCATGACCCCGGCCAGCCCCATTCTGGAGTATCTGGCGTCTAAGGCTGAGGCGATGGGCCTGGTGGTGGTGCAGCCGGAGGACGAGATTGCCGCCATTAATATGGCCATCGGGGCCGCTTACGCCGGAGCCAGGGCAATGACGGCTACCTCGGGCAGCGGTTTCTGCCTCATGGTGGAGGGGCTGGGGCTGGCCGGACTAACCGAGACCCCGCTGGTGGTGGTGGATGCCCAGCGCCCCGGCCCGGCGGTGGGTCTCCCCACCAGGACCGAGCAGGGCGACCTTCAGTTCGTGCTTAGTGCCCACCACGGTGACGTCCCGCGGGTCGTCCTGGCACCGGCTACGGTAGAGGATGCCTTCTGGCTGACGGTTAAGGCCTTCAATCTGGCGGATAGATACCAGTTACCGGTTATCATCCTTACCGACCACTACCTGGCCACCTGCTACGCTACGGTTGGCGGTTTCAGCCTTTCTCAGGTAACCATCGACCGGGGCGAGCTCTTTTCGGGTAAGCCGGAGGAGTATAAAAGGCACGCCCTTACCGAGTCCGGCATCTCTCCGCGGGCCTTTCCCGGGCTGAGCCCGGCCCTGGTGGTGACCGACTCCGACGAGCACGACGAGGCGGGCCACCTCACCGAGAGCGCCCGGATAAGGGCTGAGCAGGTAGCCAAGCGGCTGAGAAAGATGGTCTCGCTGAGAGGTGAGATTTCGCCCCCGGAGCTCTACGGGCCGAAACAGGCCGAGCTTACCCTGGTGGGCTGGGGCAGCACCTACGGGGCCCTCCGGGAGGCGGTGGACGTGCTGGCTAAGGAGATTAAATTAAACCTGCTCCACTTCCGGGAGCTCTGGCCCTTCCCGGCTGAGGCGGTAAGCGAGATGCTTAGCGGCACCGGGAGGCTCTGTGTCGTGGAGAATAACGCCACCGGACAGCTGGCCCGCTTAATCAGGGCGGAGACGGGCCGGGGGATTCCCTGGAAAATCCTGAAGTATGACGGCCGCCCCTTTACCCCGGCTTACATTATTGAGGAACTAAGGAAGGGGGAAAGCTAGTATGGTGACCATGGATGATTATACCGGCCTTGAGCCCGCCTGGTGCCCCGGGTGCGGTAACTTCGGCATACTGAGAGCCCTTAATAAGGCCCTGGTCGAGCTTAAACTCAAGCCGCATCAGGTGCTCATGGTTTCCGGTATCGGGCAGGCCGGGAAACTGCCCCACTACAGCCGGGGTAACGTCTTTAACTCCCTCCACGGCCGGGCGCTGCCGGTGGCCGTCGGGGCCAAGATGGCTAACCCGGAGCTTACCGTTATCGCCATCGGCGGCGACGGCGACGGCTACGCCGAGGGAGGTAATCACTTTGTGCACTCCCTGCGCCGTAACCACGATATCACCTACCTGGTGCACGATAATCAGGTATACGGGCTTACCAAGGGACAGGCCTCGCCGACCAGCGATGAGGGCTTCGTCACCAAGACCACGCCCCAGGGCGCCTCCCCGGCGATAAACCCGGTGGTGCTGGCGATAGTTGCCGGCGCTAGCTTCGTGGCCCGTGCCTTTGCCGGCGATATCGATTACCTCTCGGAGCTTATCCAGAAGGGGATTCGGCACCGGGGTTTCTCCCTTATCGACATCCTGCAGCCCTGCGTTACCTTCAACCATAAGAACACCTTTAAGTGGTACCGGGAGCGGGTCTACAGGCTGGATGAGGAGAAGGGCTACCGTCCCGGTGATAAAAAGCAGGCCCTGGAGAAGGCCTGGGAGTGGGGAGAGCGCATCCCGATTGGCCTAATCTACGAGCAAAAACGCCCTGCCTTCGAGGACAGACTGCCCACCCTTGGGAAGGGGAGCCTGGTTAAGCAGAGGCTTAAGCCGGTAAGGGTAAGGGCGCTTCTCAAGGAGTTCGAGTAGAAAGCAAAGGCCAGCCGGGCCGAGCTTGCCGGGAGGTAGCTGGCTCTTCTTGACTCAGCCGCCCTGATTAGAGAGGCAATATACCCCTTCCCTTGAGAGACCGGTATCTATTTGTTGGTGATTCTACAGCCCGGCGGGGTCACCACCAGCACCGGGGTGAGGGACTGACTGACCACCTTCTCGGCGACGCTGCCTGACCACCAGCGGGAGACCCCGGTCTTACCGTGGGTACTCATCACGATGAGGTCTACCTGCTTCTCGTAGGCGTAGTCCAGTATCTCGTCGGCGGGCAGGCCGACGGCGATATCGGCCTCCGCGGCGATACCCTCCGCCTTCAGCCTGTCTACCATCTCGTTCAGGTAGTTCTTCGCCTGGACCTCAGCGGTCTCCTTGGCGTCGCGGTAGTCGCCTTCAGCCATCTCACGGGGGAGATAGCCGGGCAGACTGACCGGCTCGATTACCCGCAGCAGAATCACGGTGGGCACCTGACAGCCGGTGGCAATTGATTTCACATGCTCCAGGACGCACTCGGCCAGCTTGGAGCCGTCCATGGGCACCAGTATTTTTTGGTACATCTCTATCTCCTTCGCAGCTTTTCTGTTGGGGCGGGGTAGCTCGTAACGTGCTATTTACTTGCCTTTTCCTTCTTTTTCTTAGCCGAGACGGTGACCTTCTTGGCTTTAGCCTCGGCCTTCTTGGGCAGGGTGACCTCGAGGACGCCGTCTTCGTAATCGGCCTCAATCTTCCCGGCATCCACCTTGCTGGGGAGGGATATGGAGCGGTAGAAGCTGCCGTAGGAACGCTCGCAGCAGTAGTAGCTCTCCTCCTTAACCTCGCTCTCCGATTGCTTCTCTCCCTTGATGGTCAGCATGTCGCCCTCTATGGAAACGTCGATGTCCTTTTCCTTTACCCCCGGGAGGTCTGCCTTGACCACAAACTTGTCTTCCTTCTCGAACACCTCCACCGCCGGGGCCCAGGCCATCTCCCGTACCGGGAAGCGCCGCCACACGGCCGGGGCAAAAGGCCGGCCGAAGATGTCCTCGAAGCGCCGTTCCATCTCTTCCAGCTCCCGGAACGGTCTCCAGGGGGCGACTCCCCGGGACGGTTGCCATCTTTCCATGGTTATAACTAATACCTCCTTTGCTTTGGTTAATCAGTGCTACCCCGCCTCTTTAGAGATTAGTCGATAAATGGTGACAAAGTCATAAAATGCAGGGCGAAAAAATAAAATAGTCGTGACATATTCCAGGGGGTTTTGTCGGCCGGTCTTTCCGGATGTGATATAAATGTTATAAATCTTTTATCTTTTGGGGTTGGATTTTACAACAAATCTACACCCGGTGTGTTAAACTTTCACCTAAATCCTGTTCAGGGTAAGGGTGGCAGTCTGTTCGTGAGATAGGCGAGATGAAGCAGCGGGTACTGGTAGTTGATGACGACCTGAGGATAGTAAGGTTTATCCGGCTCAAGCTTACCGCCAGCGGCTATCAGGTGTCTGCGACCACTGATGGAGGGGAGGCGCTGGAACTGGCGCGGGCAGAGCAACCCGATGTCACGGTTCTGGATATCATAATGCCCGGTATGGACGGCTTTGAGGTGCTAAGGAAGCTGCGCGCCTTCTGCGACCGGCCGGTGATTGTCATCAGTGCCCGGTCGGAAAACGGCCCGGAAGCCCTTAAGCTCGGGGCCAGCGATTTCATGTTAAAGCCCTTTGACATTAACGACCTGGTGGCCCGGATACAAAGAGCGCTGGGCTAGGGCGGTGGGTGGCTGGCTACCCCCCGGCTCAGGCTCGGGGACTCTTTCCCAGGGGGATAGTGAACAGGAAGGTAGTGCCTTCCCCGGGTTTTGATTCCACCCAGATACGGCCGCCGTGAGCCTCCACCAGCCGCTTGCAGACTACCAGACCCAGGCCGGTCCCCTTGGTTTGGGCCCCTCCCAGCCGGCTGAAGGGCTCGAACAGGCCCTCTTGCTCCTCGGGCGGTATCCCCGGGCCGTGGTCGCTAATGCCGATGACCACGGCCTTCTTCTCCTGCCGGGCAAAGACCTCGACCTCGCTGCCCTCGGGGGAGAACTTGCAGGCGTTATCTATGAGGTTATAGAGGGTGCTCTCCAGTCTGACCGGGTCGACAATCACCCGGGGAAATTTATCGGGGATAGCAAGCGAGACCGGGTGTCTCGGGTGCTGACTGGCCGCCGCCAGCACGGCTTTGCCGGCGATTTCTCTGATGCTGACCGCCTTCTTATTCAGCTTCAGGCGGTCGGCCTGGTATCTCGATAGCTCTAATAGGTTATTGAGTATCGCGGTCAGCGACTCGGAGCCCCAGACCGCGTCCTCAAGGAGCTGGCGCCTTTCTTCTTGAGGGATTCTATCGTCCATGGCCGTCCTGATAGCGCCGTTTACCACGGTAAGAGGCGTCCTCAACTCGTGGGAGACGAGGCCGATGAACTCGTCTTTCAGTTGCTCCACCTTCTTGAGCTCGGTGATGTCCTGCCCCTGAGCGATGGTGGCCAGGGGTGTCTTACCGTCGGTATCGAAGATTGTTGCCGAGTTCCAGAGGACGGTGCGCACAGAGCCGTTAACATGCCGAATGGGGACCTCGACGACCTCCCATCGTTCGCCCTCCCTGGTAGTAGAGTTTATCTTCTTCAGCGCCTCATCCAGTTTGTCTGCCGGGATGAGGATATCGACCTTTTTGCCCAGCACTTCATGGGCGCTGCGTCCCGTGAGCCGCTCGAAGGCGTGGTTAAAGCGGGTAATCTTTAGTTCCGGGTCCCAGACGATAATCGGGGCATTGGCATGGGCAAACAGGTTATCCAGATAGTCACGCGTCTGGCGCAGGTTCTCCTCCATCTTCCGGCGCTCGGTGACGTCCTGGGCGGTGCCGAAGCCGCCTTTAAGCATGCCCTCCTCGTCGAACTCCAGCTCGGCTCTATCGCGCACCCATCTTATCTCATCTCCCACTATGATGCGGTGCTCGGCGTCGTACTCCTCGCCCTGGAGGGCTGCCTGCCACCTGCTGTCGACGTATTCCCGGTCTTCCGGGTGCACGCAGGAGAGGAACGTCTCGTAGGTCATGGGCTTACCCCTGGGGATGCCGAAGATACGGTGGGTCTCATCGGACCACAGGAGTTCATTACGCTGGACATCCAGACGCCAGCTGCCGGTTTGAGCCACCGCCTGAGCACGGTTCAGGTCCTGGTGGGCTTTCTGCAGCTCTGCTTCCGCCTCCTTGCGCTCGGTGATGTCACGATTGGAAGCACGGCGCCCCAGGAGATTGCCCTCGGCATCCAGAGCCGGTTGGCAGGCATGGCTTATCCAGCGCTCCTGTCCGTCGCGCCGTATTATCCGGAATTCAAGCTCGACCCCTTCCCGGTGGTGCATGTCTTCCTTCATGTGCGCCCTTACCCGCTGGCGGTCGTCGGGGTGCATTATGCTCAGGTAGAGCTTGGGGTCGCTGACAAACTCGGCGCTGGTATATCCCGTGAAGCGTAGGCATGACGGCGAAACATAAAGGAACCGGTCATCCGGGTTGCGCCAGTACTCCCAGTCATAGGCGAACTCGGACACTATCCGGAACTTTTCCTCGCTCTTTCTTAACGCCTCCTCCGCCTGCTTACGCTCGGTGATGTCGTTACCGTATATATTTACGTATCCCGCGCTGGTTACGGGAACAAAGTTCATCATAAATACGCGGTCTTTACCTGCGGCTTCGATTACCCGGGACGAGCCGCTGTCCAGCACCTCGGCGGCTATCTCTCGGTAGCGGCTAGGCAGCAGTTGCCCCGGCCGGCACTTGAAGGAAGGCAGCTGGGAGCAGACGGTATTGGCGAACAGGATGGAACCGTCCCTATCCACTCTCAGTACGGGACTGGGGTTTTCCTGGGGGAACCTGGCTAAATCTTCAAGCTGCAGGTTAGCCTGGGCAAGCTTGCTTTGCGCCTGTTTGTAAATAGCACTCTCGATGGTGTCCCACTTGTCATCCTGCTTGACCAGGGCAAACTGGTGGTTCTTGACCACGTCTATTACGGCGGCGCCGTCGCATTTATCCAGGCAGTAGCTACATATTGCCAGCATCCGGTATTTTCCGATAACAGCATTTACCTTGGCTTCATACTCGGTGAAGGCCCGCCAGTGATTTCTCCCCAGCCAGAAGGCGTTGCCGCTCAGCCGTAGTCCGGCGTAGCCCCTGGCGAGAGCCTGTTCCAGTTTGCTGAGCCAGCCCTTGAGCACCCGGTCTTCGTTAAAGGTGCCCCCCGCTAGATACCATTCCCGGTAGGGCGATATCTCGATGCCGCCCTGGCTCAGGTGTTGGTCGAAACCCGGCACCGCTTCTCTCATGGCTTCTTGCGCCTCGGCGACCGTGAGCGGTTCCGAGGTAACCCACAGGCAGAACTCGTTACTCTCCAGGCCGGCCCGGAAATAGGGGACGAGGATACTAATCAGGTCCTGTTTGGTGCGGTAGAACTGGCAGAAGTGCGTTCCCCAAGGCACGCTGCCAATCACCTCGATGCCGCTGTATCGCGTTTCGCTTTCCATAGCGTCTCCCCGGGGTTAGTTTAGGAGAAGCCTCTCTGGCTTGCATCACATATTACCATTGCCTCTGCCCGGTTTCAACTGGCGGCGTTCTGTCGAAGGGCTTTAGTTAAATGTCATGAAAACGTAATAGATTTCAGCTTCCTTTTATGACTTTGCAACGGGGTATGTCCTAAAGTAACTGATGACCGGTAGCGTTTGAGCATCCGGTCAGCCGGCCTCTCTAAAGAGGCCGGGCAATATTTAAATGTCTAAGGAGGACAACATGGAAGACTTAGCGGCACTGGTAAAGTCCACGGTAGACGAAATCCAGAAGGTAATCTCTTCAGCCTCGATTGTGGAAGAACCAACGGTCGTCGGGGAGACCACTATTCTCCCTCTGGTGAGCACCGGCTTCTGGTTTGTCGGTGGCGGCGGACACGACAGGTTAACCGAGAAAAAGGTCAAGGAAGGTGAGAAATACGGTACCGGTGGTGGCGCCGGCATCCGGGCGGTGGCACTGGTAATCATAGATAAAGAGGGAACCAGGGTCGAGCCCATCAGGGGCCTTGTCTCGGGTACCATCGAGAAGATAGCCGAGAAGGTACCGGAGATGGTTACCGCCTTCCGGGGACAGCAGAAGCAGGGTTAGACGATTGGTTGCCGGTATCGTAGTTGGCAGTATAGTCGGCGCTATTGCCTTAGTACTGTGTATCCCGTTCTACGGGTCGATTGAGGTAAGGGCTGAGGAAACGTTCGACTTCAGACTGAGACTGAGGTGGCTGTTCGGCGCCTTCAAGCGGCAGTTTCCCGGCGCGAAGCCGGAGCCGGCGGGGGGCGAAGGCGGTAGGCGCGTCCCCGAGAAATACCGTCCCCGGCTCGTGTCTGGGGTGCTTGGCGATAGCGAGGACAGAGCCAGTTTGAATAGGCTAGTGAGCGCCTTGGTTCGCTCCGTCCGGGTGGAGAGCCTTGAGGCCGATTTCAGGCTGGGGCTCGAAGACCCGGCGGACACGGCGCTTGTCTTCGGGCCCGCCGGAGCCGTCTCAGTGCTCATTAATCTCTATACTGACCACAGTATCTGGCTGATTCCCGACATGGAGGGTGAGAGCCTTCAGGGACACCTGAACGCCAGATTTCGCTGGCGGCCGATACGATTGTTTCGCCCCGTGATGGGTTTCCTTTTCTCCGGGACGGGAAGAAGGATGGCAAAAAGGGCGCTCTTACGAAGATGATAAAGCAGGAAAGAATCGTGGTGGAGGTGCCGCTTAGGAGCCGGGCCGTAACTGTGGTTACGGTAAGCGAGGTTACGGGCGACTATCACTTCGGTGATGACGACGTAAGCTTCTACTGTTTTAAGCGGCCGGTGGCGGTAGCCGTGGCTACCAGGGAGGGAGTCAGAGCCTTCGATAACGATGGTGAGGAGATGGAGACTGCCGAGTTCATCGGCAGGTTCCCGGATGCCAAACCCCTGCTCGAGAAGAGACTGAAATCAAGGCGGAAACCTCAGAAGGACGCCAAGGGAGGAAAGGAGTGACCCTGGCTGGCTCTCCCGCCCTTTCATTATAGGGGTGGGATTCCGGTCAGGGTTAATAGCCTGGCCAAACCCAACCAAGAACAAGGCGAGTAGTGCTCCACGCTAACTCGCCTTGTTTTGTAACCTTACGCTTATCCGGTGGCTTGAGTTTAGCTATTCCCCTAAAAGGAGCTTCAGTTCCGTGATATGCTCCTGCTCGTCCTGGATTACGTGCCGCACGGTGTGTTCCAGCTGGAAGTATTCGTACTTGAGCTCGTCACGCATCTCCCGGATCTTGTCCAGTATCCCCAGATAAAAGTCAACGGCGTGCTTTTCGTCGTTAAGATTGACCTTGAGGATGTTGTTCGTTTCCTTGGCCGGATGGGTTTCCGCGATGCCCATCGACGGTACGCCGCCGAGGTAGGCGCCGATTAGTTCGCGGAACATGTCCTCGTGGCCTTTCTCGTCGTCGGCAAGCTCCTTCAGCCGGGCGATTATCGGCTCGGCGTTTATCCCGCTGACGCACTCGGCATGAGAGAGGTACTGTATCCGCGCCGCGTGCTCTAGCTCGAGGGCCTGGTTCATCATCCGAAGTAGTTCATCCTTTTTCGCCATTATATGGTCACCTCCTTTATTTCTGGCACCCCCATTTTAGGTAAGCGGCTATTGAAAAGTAATAAAATTAGTGGCCAGGAAGTTACAAAAAGATAACATTTCGCTGAAGTTTACCGGGAAGGCCGATTTTCTGTTCCTGAATGGGCCCGGTTATCTCATTTACCCTCCCTCAAATCCCTCAGCCTTTGCTGGGCCCTTTCCAGGGAAGTGGCGCCGCGCCACATACCCTGCCAGGGGTCTTTTTTCTGAGAGAGGCGGCGGAATATGTTCTTAATGTTGTAGCTCCGGGAGTTAAAATTCGGGGCGGTTACCTCCTCCCAGTCCACGGGGGCCGCTACCGGCGCCCCGGGCCTGGCTCTTACCGCGTAGGGCAGTACCGCAGTCTGCCCGTAGCTGTTGCGGAGATAGTCCAGAAAGACCCGCCCCCGCCTTTTGTCCTTACGCTGTTCGCTGGTTAGCGCCTCGGGTTCCTGCTCCGCTAGTGTCCTGGCTACCTCCTGAGCGAAGCCGTGCACCTCGTCGAAGCCGGCGCTCCCGTTCAGGGGGACGACCACGTGAAGGCCGCGCGAGCCGGTGGTCTTTACCCGGGGCGCAAGCCCCAGCCCTTCCAGGAGCTTTCTTAGGGAAAGCACCGCCCACCGGACGGGCTCAAAGTCATCGTCCGGGGGGTCGAGGTCGAAGACGGCTAGGTCGGGTTGGTCCAGGTGGCCCTTGCGGCTCAGCCAGGCGTGGGGGGTTATGCAGGCCTGGTTAGCCAGGTAGACCAGGGTGGCCGCATTCTGGCAGGCCACATGGCTAGTGCTGCCGCCCTCCTTTTTCACGGTGATGCGCTCTATCCAGTCCGGGAAATACTCGGGCGCCTCCTGCTGGTAGAACCCGTTCCCGTTTATGCCGTCAGGGAAGCGGTGCAGGGTGAGGGGTCTATCCTTGACGTAGGGGAGCATTACCCGGGCAATCCGGCGATAGTAGTCTATCAAATCGCCCTTGGTGAGGCCGCTTTCCGGATAAAAGAGCTTGTCCGTGTTGGATAGCTCTATGGTGTGGTGACCGATAGCGAGCTTGTTAGCCATGCCCTGACTCCAGCTGCTCAAGGGTTCTTCCGCTGAGGACAGACTTTGGCTCCGTTTTCACCGGGTTCCGTCTATCGTCCGCCTTTTCATCACGCATCTTGACCAGCAGCCACTTCTTCCTGTCCCCCAGCGCCGTCAGGGCATAGCCGCCCTCCAGCTTCTTCCCCTTGAGCCAGACGGCGATATGCCCCTTTTTCAGGGCTTCTGCCATCGGGGTTTCCCGGCCCTTTTCTTCTGTCAGGTTGTGGTAGGTGCCGCTGTCCCAGACTATCACCTTACCGGCGCCGTACTCCCCTTCCGGTATCATCCCCTCGAAGCCGGCATACTCCAGGGGGTGGTCTTCGGTGCGCATGGCCAGGCGCTTCTCAGCCGGGTCTGTCGAGGGGCCTTTAGGCACCGCCCAGGAAACGAGTACCCCGCCGATTTCCAGACGGAAATCGTAGTGGAGGCTTGAGGCGTCGTGCTTCTGGACAACGTATCTCGGCAATTTGGCCGGTTTCGCGCCCTCTTCCCCGGAAGGCTCTGAGGTGCGCCCGAAGTCTCGTTTCCGCCGGTACTCTCTCAAAGACCCTTCTTTACTCATATTTCTCTCCTTACGGATTACCCGTCTGGCTGCCTCCCAGCATTTCTTTTAGCTTCAGGGCGTTCTCGGCGGCATATCCCTTTTCATCGTTGTCAAAGTAGCAGTATACCTCTTTCCCTTCGCCGGCCCAGTTGGAAAACGACTCCGCCCAGTCTGTGAGCGCTTCCTGGCCATAGCTTCCGGTATAGGCGCCGTCCGGGCCGTGCAGCCTGACATAGACGAAGTCGCTGGTTACCGAACGCGGCGACTGTCTTCCCTCGAAGTCGTATATGCAGAAGGCGGCGCCCCTTTCGGCCAGGGCGTCTTCGGTCTGCTTACCGAACCAGCTCGGGTCACGGAACTCGAAGGCGTATCTATAACCCTGGGGCAGGGCCCTGAGGAAGCCCTCCAGCCTCTCGATGTTTGGTTTCCAGTGCGGCGGCAGCTGAAACAGGATTGGCCCCAGTTTATCCCCCAGCGTGGCTACCCGCTCCCCGAGGTTGGCCAGCGGCTCTGCCGGGTCCTTGAGCTTTTTCATATGGGTCATATAGCGGCTGGCCTTGACGGAGAACCGGAAGCCCTCCGGCACCGAGTCCCGCCACCTGGCGAAGGTCTCCTTCTCCGGCAGCCGATAGAAGGTGTTGTTGATTTCCGCGGTCTGGAAGTGCTGCGCATAGTATTCCAGCATGCGGCTGTCGGGCAGTTCTCGGGGGTAGAAGGGGCCCTTCCAGTGCTGGTAGTGCCACCCGGACGTCCCGATGTGTATCGATTTCGGTTCTCTCAATCTGCTCTCTCTTGCTTCTATAATGGGACACGCCTTTAGGCTGAGCCATTGGCCGCGCAGCTAAATTCAACATCCTTTCCCGTGTAAAAATCATAAAATCGGGCCCTTGAATCTGACATTTGTGTAACATTTTACACCTACGTTTCCCGCATCCAAAATGTCATGGTTTTGTAAGTTTTTGCCCCGCGGTTTTATGACTTTTTGATGCCGTCGGGTGTAGATTACCTATCGGCTTGCGGGAATCTTGGAGAAGGAGGTGGCACATGCTGTCCAAGGCTTTTGTCCTCATTGAGACGGAGAGGGGTAAGGCTAGAGAGATTAACCGGTTGCTGCGCAGGTTCAAGGAGATAATGTCAACCGACCTGGTGACGAACCCCTATGATATAATAGCGCTTGTCGAGGGAAGGACGGAGAAACAGCTTGAGGACTTTGTCAGTCAGGAACTGCGCTCGATTGACGGTATTACCCGGACGGTATTTTGCGAGGTAGTGCCGGCGGTGAGTCAAACGATGAGCCAAAGAGGGGTATCTAGGAGCCCGCTTTTGCTCTGAAGATACCATCGACCCGCGAAGTTCGTAGGGAATAAAGCCGGGAGGTCTGGCCAATGATTAACTTGAGTGACGATGTAAGATGGCTTCTAAAGGACGGGCGTGGGGAGTACTGCGCTAGCGAAGAAATATGTTTCCGGCTCATGCCGCCCACAGGCGGAAGGGTTGCCCTTATGCTGGACGTGCCGGAGGACGATGATGTCGTCGTGGAAGACGGCGGTGTTATCTTGCTTCTCGTGGGGCGTGGCGTCGCCTCAACCCTGGAGGGGACGACCCTGGGTATCGAAGAGACCGAAGCTGGGCCGAGGCTGGTTATAAATCAGCCGTCGGCGGTGCTGGTGTAGCTAATGTTTAAAAAGATTCTGGCGTGCCTGGATGGTTCCAAACTGGCGGAGCAAATCTTGCCTTATGCTGGAGAGCAGGCCTTACGCTTTGAAAGCCAGCTCGTCCTCCTGCATGTACTAGCCCCGACGGATTTGCCCCCCGCTGCGGGGATAGGGGTCGGAGAGCTCATGAGAAAACAGGCTCAGGCGGAAGCAAAGTTCAAGGCTTACCTTGAGCAACTGGCGGAGAGATTGCTCCGGGAGTATGATTTGCGGGTGGAGAGCGCCGTCGAAAGGGGAACTGTGGGGGAGACTGTTATCAATTACGCCACCCGGAATAGCGTTGAACTCATTGTGATTGCCACTCACGGCGAGGGCGGGCTGAAAAGGTTATTATTCGGAAGCGTCGTCGATTCTGTGCTGCGAAACTCTGATATACCCGTGCTGGTGATTAGACCCGCTGCTTAGCCTTTTTGTCGCCGCCCCGGCCTTCTATTCTACTCTCTTTGCCTTCAAGCACCTTTTAGGTTTTGAAGAAGCCCCCTATTTCCGCTGGCCAGTGTTTCTGGGCTTGAGGAATGTCATCTATCCCATCAAATCCGGGTTCGGCAACCGGTACTGCTCACTCCCCGAGGTCGAATTGCAGCGTCTCCCCCGGCGCTAGCTCAAAGGTATCGTCTCCGAAGCCGACGGTTATCGGGGCCAGGGCATAACGCCGTGTGCTTACCGTGAGACGATTCTGGGTGATGAGCAGGTTTATCCAGTGCTTACGGTAGAGAATGTCAAACCGTAGCTCCTTTAAGTCGCTGGGCAGGGATGGGTTAAGCTGCAGCCGGTCCTGGCGGGCTTCGATTCCGGCATAACAGCGCTGAACCAGGTCAACGGTGCCCGCCATGGCCCCGAGGTGAATCCCTTCGGGGGTGGTGCCTCCCTGGGTGTCGGAGACGTCGCTCTCCAGGGCTTCCTGG
>Ga0315537_1002129_pt1 | contig 15245 bp, 13 predicted proteins | sample SalMarSW160270MG_FD_203091 | JGI IMG/M metagenome (GOLD analysis project Ga0315537, IMG submission 203091) | Salt marsh sediment microbial communities from the Plum Island Ecosystem LTER, Massachusetts, United States - Salt Marsh Sediment SW1602-70 ... | reverse complement strand
GGAATATAACACTGAACGTCACGGCCATCGCCAGGGTGGAAAAGATGTTGCCGATTAAGGCGGCTATCATAACGCCGCCGATGAAGGCACCGATACCTTCGAATAGATAAACCTGGACTATCGAGGCGGCCGGTCGATGTTCCTCGCGGGTTATCACCGGAAACAACCATCCCGATATAAAACCGATCGGTATCATAAGTACAATTGATAATAATGCCGCCCGACTGAAGGGAATAACCTCGCCGGCCACGTCAGTCACCGGCACGGGGCACAGGCGTGTAACGATAATCATTACCGGAAGAAGTAAAGCTCCCAGCCAGAAAAGCGTCCTGGCCCGGATTCGGCTGTTTTTTCGCCCGCCGAAAATAGCCCCGGCGGCGACGGCTATAAGCCATCCGAAAAGAGCGGTGGCGATGAATAACTCGTCGCCGTTAAAAGAAGACACCAGCTCTCTTAAGATCAGTACCTGCCCGCCGACAGAGAAAAAGCCAAGTAAAAAGGCTTTCCGTTTCATTCAAAAATTCCGGGTATCTTTCGATTACAAAAAGAGCAATTACTTCCTTTTAAATTATATTTATATATTCGATAACCCCGACGTTCAATCAGAACTTTCCCGCATCCGGGACAATAGGTCGATTCGGCCGGATGTCCGGGCAGATTGCCCAGATAAACGAACTGCAGACCCTCCGCCCGACAGATATCATGCGCCTTCTCCATCGTCTCCTGGGGTGTCGGGGGAAGATTCTTTAACAGATACTGAGGATAAAATCGTGAAAAATGAATCGGGGTATCGACTCCGAGATTGGTCTTTATCCATTGCGCCAGCTCTTTGAATTCTTCTTCGCTGTCGTTCAATGTCGGAACAATCAGATAAACGATCTCCAGCCACATCCCGGCCTTTTTGATTTCAATCAGACCGTCCAGAACCGGCTTCAATTCGGCATCGACAATGTTTTTGTAATAATCCTCGCGTATCGCTTTCAGGTCGACCTTAATGGCATCAAGGACACCGAATAAGTCATGCAACGGCTCCTTTTCGATATATCCCCCTGTAATCATGACCGATTTGATCGCCTGCTTTCGCGCCAGTTCGGCCGTATCGTACATGTATTCAAAAAATATAACCGGCTCGGAATAAGTGTATGCTATCGTGGGTACGTTTTTACCGAGGCAAATATCGACAATACTTTTCGGAGGCAGATCGATGTTATCGGTCTGTTCCGGGCGCGATTGCGAGATGTCCCAGTTCTGGCAGAATTTGCAATTGGAGTTACACCCCGCCGTCGCCAGCGAGAAGGCGGTCGTCCCCGGATAAAAATGAAACAAGGGTTTTTTTTCAATCGGGTCCACATTAACGGCGCAGGGGAGACCGTACACAAGAGTATAGTACACGTCATCGCGGTTTTCTCTGGTCCCGCAGTAACCTCGTTCCAGATTGGTTATGTTGCACCGGCGCGGACATATACCGCATTCAATCCCGCCGGTCTCCAGCTTTTTATAATGGCGGGCTTCGACCGATGCCAGCTTTTTGGTATAATCAAAAGCGCAGGCATTTTGAACGCCGCCGATAATTTCAGGTAACAAATCGGTCTGCGTCGCCGCCGTCGCCAGAGCGGTGCAACCAAGGCATTTCAGGAAAAATCGCCGTTGCATTAGAATAGTCTCCCTGCTTGCGGCTTGCCTGTGTCATTGACGGTAAAGACTTTTAGCTCGATTTTCTGCATATCAGCGATTCCCAGGCCGATTTCTCCGGCCGTTTGAAGGTAATCAGGAGGTCGGCCGGCTTCTTTCAATGACGGCAATTTATTATTCCGGCGCATAGTTTCGACAATTTCCAGCCCGACTCGATCGGCTGCGACCGAATCGATGGATATTATCAACCCTCCGAAATTTTCGATATAACGGCTGTCATATCCCGGGCCGAAATTATATTGCACGCGCGTGGCATCGATAACAGACAGCCGATTTCGCGATTTAATCGGTTCCAATTGCGAAACATGCGCCGCGTACGGATTGCAGTTATTGCCATGATATTTATTCGGATTATGAATAGCGCCGTACATATTTTTCAGGCACCCCGAAAGGCCCGCGATGGAATGGTCTTTTAAAACCGGCACATTAATATTATGGTCAACCATATTGGTGAGAATGCCAGTCACCAATGAATTAACGTCACCGGCGCCATAAAAATCGCGGCTGTAACCGACACCATTGCTGTCGGTTCCGAGACATCGGCGGCCGAATGACGAAGCATTCAGCTTATATCCGGCCTGCTCCAGTTCATAATTGGTTCTTTCCCAGACAACAATATTGTTTTCCTTGATATTGTTGTTTATCAGGATATCAGAAAGTGCATCCGTTAAGGCGACCGGTGTCGAGTTAAATTTCCGGGTCAGGCAATTGGTTTTCATCCCGATAATTCCACCTGGGAATAGCCTGTCTATCGTGGTTTTCAACGAATTGCTATCGAACAGCGAGGTTAAACCGGCCTCAAGCATAATTTTATAGCTTTTTTTATCCAATCCTTTGGAGACCTTTTCAGCAGGCCATTTTACGACTATAACACGGCTCATATTAATATTATACAACTTTTTTCCGAATTTCTGCCAACACTTTTTTCCTTGACGGTATAACTAAAGAGTGGTATTCTGGCAGCAAAATAAGAGGATTTGATTATGAGAAAAATCGGCTTTTTAATGACGTTGGGACTATTTCTCGTTTTCTTATATATAACAGCTTCGGCCACGACACTTCGGCCTCCGGCGGTCGCAGGGACTTTCTATCCGGCTGATTCGACCGAACTTCAGACCATGGTGAATAAACACCTTGACAGTGTCACTGATCTGCCTGAAATTGATGGCCAAATTATTGCGCTGGTCGTTCCTCACGCCGGATTGATATATTCGGGTCCCGTTGCCGCATATAGTTATAAACTCCTGGAGGGATCAGATATCAATAAAGTAATTGTATGTGGTCCGTCTCATCAATATGCGTTTGACGGGATTTCGGTTTACGGGCCGCGGATCGTCTGGAGAACGCCATTGGGTAATGTCTCATGTATCGACAACCTTTGTATGCAAATGATTGATTTCGATAAACGCATCGATTATATCCGGGAGGCCCATGCCGAGGAACATTGCATCGAGGTTCAACTGCCGTACTTACAAACCGTCCTGGATAGATTTGAAATCGTCCCGGTAGTTATGGGGCGCCAGGACGATCGTACCATAAAATTGCTGGCCAATGCCTTGAAGGCGATTGACTTCGATAAACACACTATCATGATTTCATCGAGCGACTGGCAGCATTATCGGCCTGCCTCGATAGGATATCCGATGGATTCGACCGGCATGGCCTGTCTGGCCGACCTGGATCCGGTCAGATTGGAAAAATATCTCGAAAGCGGCAACGTGGAGATGTGCGGTGGAGGCCCGACTGTCGCGGTGATGGAGGCGGCTATTGCGCGTGGTGCAAATAAGGTAAAAATACTAAAATACGGCGACTCGGGTGACCTCACCGGGGACAAAAGCAGCGTGGTCGGGTATGTCGCGGCGGTAATTTATAAATCATCGGATAAAAAGGGTGGCAAGGATCCGGATAAGGCCGTACCTAAGGAGAAAAAAGAGCTTCCCAAAAAATTCGAGTTATCCGAAGCGGAAAAAAGTGAGCTTCTGGTCATCGCCCGCTCGACAATCGAGAATTATCTGAGTACCGGCAGTGTCCCGGAATTTGACGTATCCGACAATTTGAAAAAATTCGGTGCCGCTTTTGTGACACTCGAAGAGAATGGTCGCCTTCGCGGATGTATCGGTCACACGACGGCGGTTGAACCGCTGCACAAAACAGTCTCTGATTGTGCTATCCAGGCGGCGGTATCCGATCCCAGATTCGCCCCGGTCGAATATGATGAACTTAAAAATATTCACATCGAGATTTCGGTTCTGACGCCGATGCAGATAGTCGAATCTTGGGATGAAATAGAAGTCGGTCGCGATGGCTTGATGATTTTTAAAGGCAACAACCGTGGGCTGTTACTGCCGCAGGTGGCCATCGATTACGATTGGGACAGAACGACATTTCTCGAACAAACCTGTGCCAAAGCCGGTCTTCCCGGCGACGCATATAAGGCGCCCGATGCCGTTGTCTATAAATTCCAGGCGGTGATATTCGGTGAATAAACATGGGGCGTCTTGACATTGATTAAGAATTAATTATCATGTTGTCTTACACTTACTCGGAGGAACGATAAATTGATTTACGGAGTTATTCTGGCGGGTGGACGAGGAGAACGATTCTGGCCGCTTTCAAGGGCGCATCGACCCAAGCAGCTGCTAAGATTAATTTCCGAGAAAACCATGCTTCAGGAGACAATTGATCGTATCCTTCCTTTAATTCCGGTTGAGCATATTCTGGTGGTAACGTCCGAGGATATGAAAGAGCCGATCTTGAAGGAAATCGACAGCCTCGATGAAAAAAATATTCTGGGCGAGCCGGAAGGCCGCAATACCTGCCTGGCTATCGGCCTTGCCGCCGAACATCTGAAAAAAATCGATCCCAAGGCGATTATGGTCGTATTGTCGGCCGATCATATTATCAGACCGCCGCAAAAATTGATCGATATTATCAAAGTCGGCGCCGAAATCGCCACGAATGAGAACCGCCTGGTCACAATCGGTATTGATCCCACCCGAGCCGAGACCGGCTACGGATATATCAAGCTGGCTGATGTGTACAGGACGGTCGGCGGTATATCGGTTTATGAAGTCGATTCCTTTACCGAAAAGCCGAAACCGGTTGTCGCCCAGCAGTACTATTTAAGCCGCGAACATCTGTGGAACTCCGGGATGTTTATCTGGTCGGCTACGGCCATTCTGGAAGCTATTAACCAGTGTAAGCCGAATATGAGTGATTCTCTCGAAAGTTATGCCAAGAAAATCGGCACTCCCGGGGAACTATCAGGCCGACGAGACCTCTATCACGAGAGCGAACCGATTTCAATTGATTTTGCCGTTCTCGAAAACGCGGAAAACGTTCTCGCCATCAGGGGTGATATTATCTGGGATGACGTCGGTAGCTGGAATGCTCTCGAACGCTACAAAGAAATGGATCATAATCACAATGTCATCATCGGTGACGCCCGCGTATGTGATTCCTATGAAACCACGATTTATAATGAAAACGGGGGGGTAATAGTCTCGCTCGGCGTTTCCGATCTGGTGGTCGTCAAAACGGATGATATCGTCTTGGTGGCTCACAAAACCAAAGTCAATGACGTAAAAAAAGTCCTCAAAGAATTTGGCGCCGACGATAATCTTAAAAAATTCTTATGATTTGCACGCCAATCAAATACGGTCTGTTTTGCATTTTGTTAGTGTCGATGGTTATCGGCTGCAATGGTTTATTTAAGCGTGCCGGTGAGGAAGAGGCGACGAAATCGAAAGAAAACCGGAAAGATGCCGTCAGTCCTTTGAGTATGCCCGAAGATTTCGAAATCGTTCCTGAAAAATATCCACTGGTGGCAATGGCCGACACTTCCGCGAAAGGCTTCGCTGATAATCGGAATGTCACCGAGGATTCCGCAGCTATCGGCGGATCTTATGAAACTTACCGGATACAGCTTTTTACTTCGAAAACATACGGTCCTGCCGCGCGAGAACAGAAAATAGCCAGGGAAGTCTTTGACAAAGATATTTATCTCGATTACGAGGTGCCGTACTATAAGGTTCGCATCGGTGATTTTTCCTCCTTTGATAATGCTGAAATTTACCTCCCCGCGGCCGTCGAAGCCGGGTATAAAAACGCCTGGGTCGTCAAGGTCGCCGTGAATGTACAAAAGATTGAAGAACCGTACGATGAAAATTTTCCCCCGCTGATTAATCCGACCGATACCAATGCAATCATACCGGAGCAGATAAATGACAACCCCCAAAATCCTGAAAACTGACCGAGCGCTACCGACGGAGAATTTGATTGCCTTGACAGCAGAGATTTTGAAAAACGGAGGAATCATTGTTGCACCCAGTGAAACCAGATATGGCCTCCTCGGCCGCGTCGATAATGTTCAAACCGTAAGCCGCCTGTATGACTTAAAGCAGCGACCCGAAACAATGGCCACCGCGATTTTTATACGTTCCCGAAATGATATTTCCCAATTCGCTTTTGAAACAAAAATTTCAAAAAAATTGGCTGACGATTTTCTTCCCGGACCTTTAACGCTGATTCTAAAAAATAAGTCAGGTTATCAGTCACCGATTGTCATAAAAAATAAAATAGGCATCAGATGTTCGTCGTCCGTTTTTATAGAAAAAATTCTCTCGGCGATAGATTTTAACCTGACGGCGACCAGCGCCAATATTTCCGGCGGTGATGAACCGGAAACGATAGATGAAATCCTGGATAGTTTCGGGGCCGACGTCGATCTGTATATCGACTCCGGCCGATTGAACTCACCGCCATCGACCGTCGTTGAATGTCTGGACGATAACTATCTTATCTTAAGAGCGGGTGCGATCACTGAAAAAAGAATTAATGAAAAAGTTGCAGGAATATGATATGTCAGCTTTCAGAATAATGTTTGTTTGCACCGGTAATACCTGCCGTTCTCCGATGGCCGCCGGCGGTTTGAGGAAATTACTTGAAAAAGATAAAATTGCCAATATCGAAATCTTTTCATCCGGAACCGGCGCGGCCAGCGGATTCCCCGCCACCGAATATGCTTCCGAGGCGGCTCGCTTATGGGATGCCGATCTGACCGATCATAGATCGCAGCCGCTTACGAGAGAGTTAATAAATGAGGCGGATTTAATTCTTGTAATGACTCCTTTGCACGCCTATGATGTTATCAACATGGTACCGGATGCCAGGGACAAAACATTTTTATTGAAGAATTATCCGGAATCGTCCTTAAAGGGGGAGGGGATTGATGATCCGATCGGCGGCTCGCTGGATGTGTATAATCAGTCGTTTTTAGAAATCGGCGAGGAGCTCGGCAGGATTTTACCTTACCTGATTAAGGCGGCCGAAAAAAAAGCGGGGGTTCAGACCGACGATGTTTAAGAATATTTTCCTCTCGATTATTTCCATAGCCATCATCGTCGGTATTATTTATCTCTCCGATGTTATGTACGGCTGGGCAGCGCCAGCTGACGACGGCAGCAACGGTTCCGTTTTCGAGGATGCCGGTATCGATCGGTACGTCGAGAATGACGCTTTTGGTGTCGGTGAAAAATTGGACTTTGATATCGGTTACGGTTTTATAAATGCCGGTTACGCAACTCTCGAAGTTGCCGACCTGATTGAATATAATGATCGGCCCTGTTATCTGGTCACCTCTAGGGCCAATTCCAACAAATTTTTCTCATCGTTTTATCCGGTCGAGGACAGGGTCGAATCGATTATCGATGCCGTCGGCATTTTCACCTGGCATTTTGAAAAGCGATTGCGCGAGGGAAAATACCACGCCGATAAGTCATATACATTCGATCAGATAAATCATGAAGTCTTTTATGAAGGCGACACCATCGGCGTGGCGCATTATATCCATGATGCCCTATCGGTCTTGTACTATGCTCGGACGCAGAAGCTGGAAGTGGGCAAGTCGATTTTTATCGATAATTTTACAGATGGAAAACATTACCCGCTTGAGGTACGCGTCCTTAAACGGGAATCGGTCAGTGTCAAAGCCGGCAAATTCGATTGCCTGGTGGTCGAACCGCTGTTGTTATCATCCGGCATTTTTAAACATGAGGGCCGTCTGAAGGTCTGGTTGACCGACGACCGTATCAAAATGCCGGTCCTTATGAAATCCAAAGTCCTCGTCGGTTCGATTACCGCCGAGTTGACCGATTATAGACTGGGTGAAATAATTGATTTTTAGGGGAGATTATGAGTCGATTCCGTCAGGCAAATTTAAATAAAATAAGAACGGTATCATTAAAGGCTCGAAAAAGTAAGGTGGAAATTTCCGCCGCGGGAAAAGTGTTACCAGTGGGCTACGCCGGCAAATTTTTCGATTCGCTGCCGAAATATCTTAAGGCCGCCGACCTGATCGAATTTATTTCGCGCGTCACAAGCAGTCGTAAAAAAGGCTTTCCGTTTCATGTTATGATGGGCGCGCATGTTATAAAAGTCGGTCTGTCTCCGATTATTATTGATCTGGTGAAAAGCGATATAATAACCGGTTTATCGTTCAACTCGGCCGGATTAATTCATGATCTGGAGTTGGCCTTTACCGGCAAAACATCGGAGGACGTCAGAACTAATTTACAGGACGGCAGCTTCGGTATGGCGTTCGATACCGGCGAACTTTTTGCCGAAGTTGTCGATCTTGCCGATAAAAAAGCGATCGGCCTTGGAGAGGCGGCTGGGATTTTTATAAATAAACAAAGGGCGAAATACCGGGAATATTCTCTTTTTGCCGCTGCCGACAGAAAAAACTTCCCGGCCACAGTGCATCTGGTTATCGGAACCGATATCGTCCATCAGCAAAAAAGTTTTCGGGCCGGACCGGCAGCGGAAGCGTCATATCGCGATTTTAAAATCCTTGCCAATATTATGACCGGAGTCGACCGTGGCGGGGCTGTGGCTAATATCGGATCGGCCGTAATTATGCCGGAAGTTTTTTTGAAGGCACTGACGGTGGCGCGGAATTTGAAAAAGCAAAAGTGCAATATAACCACCGCCAACTTCGATATGATAAATCACTATCGCCCGTCAAAAAATGTCGTGCAGCGTCCCACAGCCGGAGGCGGTCGGGGCTATAATTTCATCGGGCATCACGAAATAATGATACCCCTCCTGGCATGGGGGCTTAAATCGTATACCCGGAACAAAAATATCCAACGGAGTTTAAGATGATAAGACTGGTTGAATGTGTCCCCAACTTTTCCGAAGGACGGAGGAAGGAAGTTATCGATGAAATCGTCGGTGAAATCACTTCCGAATCTGCGGTCGTCCTCCTTGATTGCGAAATGGATGCCGATCACAACCGCGCCGTTGTAACGTTTGTCTGTCCGCCGGAATTTGCCGTCGATGCCTGTTTCCGGGGAATAAAAAAAGCCTCGGAACTTATTGATATGCAGACCCACAAGGGTGAACATCCAAGAATGGGCGCTACCGATGTTTGCCCCTTTATTCCCATATCCGATTTTACCGAAACCGAGGCGGTCGAACTCGCCAATCAACTCGGCAAACGCGTCGGTGCAGAATTGCAGATACCGGTTTATCTTTACGAATCCGCTTGCACCCGACCCGAGCGGGAAAATCTGGCCGATGTTCGGCGGGGGGAGTATGAAGGCATCAGGGATACGATTGAAACCGATCCGGATCGCAAGCCCGATTTCGGCCCGGCCAAGATGAATCTTAAAGCGGGCGCGACCGCCATCGGGGTCCGCTTCCCGCTGATCGCCTATAATGTTTATCTCGATACCAACCGCGTTTCGATCGCCAAAAAAATCGCCAACGCCATCCGGTTTGCCCGGGGCGGCTATCGTTTCTGCAAGGCGATGGGTTTTTCGATTGTCGAACGAAATCAGACACAGGTATCCATGAATCTCGTACGTTATCCCAAAACACCGATATTCAGGGTGTTTGAGTCGATAAAATCCGAGGCGGCTCGATATGGCGTCAATGTCGTCTCCTCCGAAATTGTCGGGCTGATTCCCCAGCAGGCCTTGTTTGATGTTGCCGATTTTTATCTTCAACTTGAGAATTTCTCCGCCGCCCAGGTGCTCGAAGAGAAACTGCGTCGATTGGGGGGCAGGGCACAATCAACCGATGATTTCTATAACGAGGTGGCCGCCAGAACACCGACACCGGGCGGGGGATCGGTGGCCGCGTCAGCCGGTGCGTTGGGTGCGGCATTAAATTCGATGGTTTGTCGATTGACGATCGGGAAAAAGAAATACAAAGATGTCGCCGATGAATTATCAGCCGTTCTGGAGCAGTCCGAAATCCTTCGCGCGGAGCTTAAGGAAATGATTATTAAAGACGGTGAAGCTTTCGACAAGGTCATGCTGGCGCGCAAATTGCCGAAAGATACCGAAGCCGAAATCGCCGGCCGTGACAGGGCTATTTTCGATGCGACCAAAGGAGCCGCGGCGACGCCTCTGGAAACTGCCCGCAAAGCGTATAAAGTATTGGAATTATGTAAAACGGTGGCTGAAAAAGGTAATGTGAACTCGGTCTCCGACGCCGGAGTGGCCGCCCTGATGTCCAAAGCGGCCATTGAGGGCGCCATTTATAATGTGAAAATCAATATTACCGGTTTCGAGGACGAGGCATTTGTCGCCGAGATGCAAAGCGGCATCGATGAGGTCAAGGAGAAAAGCGACCGGCTGGCTGATGAAATAAAAAATGTTGTCGAAAGTAAAATTTAATGAAAAATAAAATAGACCTGCATATTCATACCAATTTTTCCGACGGACTTTCATCCCCGGCGGAAGTCCTCGATATGGCCCGTCATAAAAAGTTGTCCGCTATTTCCATTTGCGACCACGATAATTTCGCTGGATACTTCGCGATAACGGAGATCAGGCGTGATAATGACCCTGAAATCATCCCCGGTGTCGAACTGTCAGCCGGCAAAGGCGGCGAAGATATACATATTCTCGGTTATCTATTTGATCCGGAATCGGAGACTTTCATAAAGGCTCTGGAGGAATTTCGCAACACCCGAAACAAACGGGGCGAAAAAATGTTAAAGAAACTAAAAGAATTGGGTATGGACATTCCTTTGGATCTGGTGAAAGAAATAGCTGGTGATTCCGCCATCGGGCGACCGACCGTGGCCGATGCCATGGTCAGAGTTAAGGCGATTAAGTCCTACGATGAGGCTTTTTCCAAATATATCGGTCTGGATGGCCCGGCTTATGTTCCGAAGCAGAATTTGACCCCGAAAGAAGCCATTGATTTGATTCACGCCGCTGGAGGACTGGCTTTTCTGGCCCATCCCGGTGTGGCCCAGGCTTATCGCTATATCGATGAGTTTGTCGATTATGGTCTGGATGGCGTGGAAGTGCATCATCCGTATCATAATAATCAGATGAGAAAGAACTTGGCCAAAATGGCCGAAGAAAAGTCGCTGCTCAAATGCGGCGGCTCCGATTATCATGGTCGTGAAAAACACCACGGCAAAATCGGCTCGCAGCCGGTTCCCGGTGAATGGCTGGTCGCAATTAAGAATAAACTAATCTCGAAAGCAGAGGAATAAATTGAAAAAAATATTGTCAGTCATCCTTGTTTTAATGTTTATAACCGCTGGGTCGGTCTATGCGAAGACTCTCAGCGACCAGCAGCAGCAGGAAATAATCGATCAAATGCTTTACCTGCGGGGCGAGGGTCCCCGTCCGATTTCGCTTGGGAATATAGAGAGAGCGCATTGCGGCACCGAGATCGCCGCCGATTTTCATTTTAATCGACCGTATTTTACCGGGAAATATGCGTCTATCGCCGAAACTATGGCTCGCCCCAGCCTTGGGCTTTACTACGACACCCCGGGCGGGCATTTTCGAATACATTATGATACGGCCGGTATACATGCTGTCTATCAGGTAAATATTGATACCGTTCATGGGGGCCCCGACGGCATCCCCGATTATGTCAACAAAGTCTCCGATATTTGCGATTCCGTTTGGGCGTTTGAGGTCGGCTATCTCGGTTATCCGCCCCCTGTTTCCGATGGTGCTGCCGGCGGCGGGACCGACCTTGTGGATATCTATATTGGCAACATCGGCTCGGATTATTACGGCTATACCGAACCTGAGCAGCAAATCAGCGGTCTGAGTTATACGTCGTTTGTCGTTATTGACAATGACTATGGCGGTATTCCTCCCTATAACCAGAGTACCAGTATGGATCGTCGGCTTGACGCTGCCCGTGTGACATTGGCCCACGAGTTTTTTCATACCATTCACTACACCATGGACTGGAATGAATTCGAAAACCAGGGAACATTGGCTCCGCAGGCAAGGTACTGGTGGGAAATGTCGGCGGTTTGGATGGAAGAGATGAATTATGATAATATCAATGATTACTATACATATCTGAAATATTTTTACGATGAACCGTTCAAAAGTCTTCAGGCAGTAACTTCTTCCATAGACCTGCATCAGTATGGCGCCGTTGTTTTTCCGCTCTTTCTTTCCGAAAAATTCGATACTGTTTTAATAAGAGATATATGGGAGCGATGCCGCGACTATGGGCCCGGCCCCAACTTCCCGCAGGCCGCGCAGGATGCTATCGACAGTTTTACCAACGGCGCTTCCAGCCTGCATGATGCCTTTCAGGAATTCGCCGTCTGGAATTATTTCACCGGCTCCCGCGCCGCCAAGGCGCCGGCCGGATATGGATTTGAGGAAGCGGCCTATTATGCTCCGATCCCCGATTCGTTTTTTATGACATATACTTCCTATGATAAATATGATACTTTTTTAACGGTGTGGGTCGATAACGGTATGGGTTGGCGAGATACTCTTGATAATGGCGATCCTAATTATCTTAACGGTTATCCGATTACCTTTTATGAAAAGCATATGCCGCAAAACATGGGCGCCAATTATATCAGACTGCAGAATATCGGTTTCGTCACCGACAGCGTATTTAAATTCGGTTTTCTCGGCGGAGGTAATATCAACTATAATCCGGTGTGGGATTTTTCTTTTATTAAAATGCCGACCGGCGGAATCAATCCGCCGATTATTAATATGTCCGATATCAATCCGGCTTATGACTCGGTAGATACCGACGGATATACAAGTGTCATCATTGCGGCGACGCCGGTATCTACTGATGTCGATGCTTATTTTTTAAAAACGTCGGGATTCGGCTATGGGATTCTTATTAACGGCTCCTTTTTTGATACCACTGAAACGCATGTTTCCTTCTGGCCTCCATACCCGAATCCACTCGTTAGGCCGGCGCAAGATGATTTTATCGAATTTCGCGCCGATATTATAGATACTGCTGCCATTCGCAAATTACCCGTTTTGGAAGTCACGATCTTTAATATAGCCGGTGAGAAGGTCAACTTCGTATCGACGGCATCGGTCAATTATTCCCCCAGCGGCGATATGTATATCACCAGATGGTTTCTGGATAATCAAAGCGGAGTCAAAATCGCGGCGGGAGTTTATTTGGCCTATTATACATGCAAATTTGACGATGGGACCCCGTCCGCCAACGACCATTTCAAAATCGCCGTTATTAAATGAATCGGAGTTTGAGAATAATCACCAGAGTCGCTGTCTTTGCGGCCCTGGTTTTTGTTTTTTCATACTTCGCCATTTTTCTTTATAATATCAATCCTTCGTTTTTCATCGTTTTTTTAAGCGGTTTCTTATGGGGGGTGTGGCCCGGCGTCGGCGTCGGTGTCATTGGTTTTTTTCTGTGGTCGAATTTTAATCCGATGGGCCCGGCGCCATTTCCGCTTTTGCTCTCGCAGCTTGTCGGTATTTCAATTGCGGCTCCGATTGGCGCTGCTGTCAGGAAGATAAACTTTTCAAAAAGCGCAAATTTCAAAATGATTTTGATTCTGGCTTTATCCGGCCTTCTGACCGGATTGCTTTATCATGTCATTGTTGACGTTGTCGATGCCTTATTATATCAGCCGTTCTGGCCGCGTTTGATCGGTGGGATGTTATTTTCATTGATTACTGTTATCTCGAATACTATCTTATTTCCCATATTATGTCCGGTCCTGGTTTTCTTATACGAGAAGGAAAAAGTGTGGCAGGCATGAAACGTCTGCTTATGCCGATAGTCCGTGCCGGACTGCTTGTTTTCCTGTTATGTTCGACGAGCAGTGCTCAATCTCCGGCGGAAACAATACCCTCGGATACTTCGTTAAAATTATCGGATTCAACGCAGTCGCTGGAGCCGGATACAACTCTTTCGGATACGACCTTGCAATCCGATCAACAATCTGATTCGGCCGGAATAGAAATCGATTCGTCAACTGTCTCATCCGGCGAGTTGCCCGTCGATACTTTACTCGGCAGGCGGCGTGAAGAAAAAATTAATTTTTTCAATGCCGACGATTCCATCAACACTTATCTCTTAAACCGGCGAATGGAATATTCCAACGAGATGGAACGGTCGTTCTTTCGTGATGCCGCCGATCTGATTCGCTATAATCCTTCGAATTTTATCATCGAATATCAAAACACGCCTTTCCGAAAGACATTATCGCCGTTCACCCTTCCCGGCGACCGCATGAACGTCATCCTGGACGACCGCGCCCTTCATCCTTTTGAACATTTGTACGAGCCGGATAACATGATTGACTTTAACGATATTCCGACCGCGCCGGTCCGGGATGTTTACAATGTCGAAGGGCCACTGGGTATGGCGTTCGGTGCCGATAATGGAACCTCGTCGATGATTCTTTTGCCGTACAATCCTGACTCACTGCTGGCCGAGTCGAAACTTCATGTCGACAAAGGGTCCTTTGGTTATGCCTATACCAAGGCCGTTTTCGCCAATCGCTACCCCAGCGGGCAATTAATCTGTCTGGCGCTCGGGTATCGCAAAGCGGATGGTGCTTTTTCTCATTTCGATGATGATGCCTATCACCAGTGGGGCAAAATAATTTATCCTATAAATAACCGCACCCGGCTAAACCTCGACGGACGGTTGTATCGCCGCCGCGGCACTTTCAATGTCCAGCCTGATAATCCGCATGTCGGCTTGTTTTATATGGACCGTTTTCGGCGCGACCGCGACCTTTCGGCCGGTCTTGATTATGCGGTAAATGACAATCAAAAAAGTTCGCTGGAGTTTCGCCATCAACGATCCGAAGCCTCCCTGACGAGGCAAAATCGCAGTTATCGAAGAGTCTTCGATATTTTCGATGATTCCTTTATCTTTTCGCATGAAGGCCGGTTGAGAGATTATTATTTTAAAACACGATTATTGATTACTCAGGAAAAATACAGTGGATATGACAAAAAGGTTCGTTACCGCGGCTTATTTGATGCCCGGTCGCTTTATTCCCGCGGCGCGTCATCATGGTTGCTTTATCTTAAAGCCGAAAAAGTCGTCGGTTATGAGCCGGCCCCGTCGGGCATGTTGTACTATTCATTAAATAATAAGAAATATTACCTTTCCGGCTCGGTCGGGTATAGTACGAAATTCCCGAGATTGTATGAACTGTACCTCAGCAGTCGCGTCTTCAGGATTTATAACAGTACCGAAGCCGATTATTACGAATCGGGCAATACTGCACTAAAACCCGAAAAACAACTTATCGG
>Ga0315537_1002127_pt1 | contig 15260 bp, 12 predicted proteins | sample SalMarSW160270MG_FD_203091 | JGI IMG/M metagenome (GOLD analysis project Ga0315537, IMG submission 203091) | Salt marsh sediment microbial communities from the Plum Island Ecosystem LTER, Massachusetts, United States - Salt Marsh Sediment SW1602-70 ... | reverse complement strand
GCCTTTAAAGCCGTGGCAACAAGGTCCTCCACGAAGCTTTCCAAAATAACGATTACCGGAATTTGTACATCATCCTTTGTCCGTTTCAAGTTATTTATGATCCTCCCTGGATCAAGACCCGGTCGTCCAATGGCCAGAAGGGCCACAATCACGCTTTTCTCCTCTGCAAGCATCCGGGCTTCTTTCAGTGTTCCGGCGGTATAGACCTGGTAGGCATTTTCATCAAGAAGGCTCCCGAGCCTTTCAGCCCCGGCCCGATCATTGTCGATGATTAAAATAGCCCTCTTTTCCCTGTCTTTGTTCCCGTCCATTTAATTTTAAATACCTATACAGAGAATTAAAAATCAGATTTTTGTTTGACACCCTATCCTTATTTTTCTATATTTTCCATTTTCAAATAATAACATTGAAACACCTGCACTACCCCTTGATATCAAATTAAAAATTTGGAGGATTTGAATTGCCCATAAAAAGCTTTAATGCAGAAGAAATTCTTTACTATTGCGTAGCCATCCTTGTCCTCGCAACCTTTGGCTCAGGTTTTACACGCTTTTTTGCGTTTAGCTTCGCCCATCCGCGCCGTGATGAAGGTATGGACTTCAACCCCATAACCAATCTTGATATTGTGGGTACCATCGTCTTTTTTCTGGGAGGTTTCGGCTGGGGCAGGCAGTTGGACGATCAAGAAATCAAGTTCAAGAAACAGAAGCTGGGATGGTGCATCATATCTCTAATCGCCCCCTTTGCAAACCTAACCATTGCAATGTCCGCGGCTTACATCAAATATTTCCTATGGACGGATCATGTTATTGATGTAATACTCAACCTGAGTGTTGCCGCTACTGCTTACCATGTTCTTCCCATTCCCCCACTTGCCGGCTCGAGGCTGATCTACGTGGTGGTGCCTGAAGAGCGTGTCTGGAAGTTATTCTCCAGGTTTGGACCTTTTATAATACTGGGTCTTGTGCTTGTGGATCGTTTTTCCGGAACTCCTTTTTTAAGGGAAGCCATTGCACCGGTTATTGATGGGGTTGCCAGGTTCGCACGCTACCATTAGCAAAGATCCGGGCCCAAAGGACTAGGTTTACCATCTTAAATAGTATGCATCCATAAATGGTCTTTTTGCCCAATCTCTACGTTATGCTCAAAAAATAATCCTCGGAATATCAAATATATTCCTGTGGTTATTTTTTTCGCATGCCTTGATCTTGAACAAAAATCCTTATTTATGGATGCACACTAAAAAACAATAGGTAAAAAAGGCGGGAAAGGTTTGCCCCTTCCCGCCTTTTCAGTTAATGGTTAATCTTAATCTGTTGAGCGCTATGCTCCTCTCTTCATAGGTTTCTTCGTGACAAGGGCAAGAAGCACAGCAATTATGAGCAAGACGCCCGCAATATAGAAGGCATTATCGTAAGTTCCGGTTATATCCCGGATATGTCCGGCCAGCTTGGGCATGAATGCCCCCAGACCCCAGCCGATGAACACAAGACCGTAGTTGAAGCCCAGGTTTTTGGGACCAAAAAAGTCGGCTGTGTAAGAAGGTATCAGGGAAAGGCCGCCGCCATAAACCCAGTAGGCGATCATGCACGCAGCAAACGCCAAGAAAAGCGACTTAGCCGCAATGATTGCAGGCAGCGCGAACATACAGAGAGCAGCGGCAGCGGCATTGATCATGTATGCCCTGTCCCTGCCGATGATATCCGAGTACTTGCCTGTCCCGATCCGTCCCGCAGCGTTCATAAAACCACCTGCAGCCACCAAAATGAATCCTTGTTCCAGAAAAGGCTTTACAATTTTGGCGGCATGGCCGATGATGAGAAGACCTGCCTGTGTGTTAAGGCAAAACAGGGCGATCAGGGCATAGAACTGCCAGGTCCCCGCCATCTCTCCGGCGGTCCAGTCAACCACAGATGCTGCTGCTTTTTTAGTAGCTGCCGTCTCAGGCGGTTGAGGCGGTACATAGCCCTCTTCAGGCCATGCCAGTATCTGAGCCGCAATACCGATAATGAAAAAGTAGGCGATACCGAGCACCAGGAATGATAATGAGAGAGAGTAACTTGTAATCAGCCACTTGATGAGTGGCGCCACATAGAAAGCCGCACCTCCGTATCCTGAAACAGTAATTCCGATCATGACACCCACCTGGTGCGGGCCGACCCATTTCCTTGTTGCAGGTACCGGAGCGGCGTAAGCCACTCCCATAGCGATACCGCCGCCTACACCGAAGCCCCATAGGATTCCAGCATAGGAGTGGGCGACACCTGCGATGATCATACCCAGTCCCATGAATACGGCTCCGATTGAGGCGGCGACTGTGGGACCGTATTTATCCTGGATCTTCCCGCCGGGAATCATGAGCAGTGCGAAAATTAAAATACACAATGATTTGGGGTTAGAGGCCTGTTCAGCGGTGAGGGCGCCAGCCCAGCCGTGGGCCTTCATGTACACGTCGTCCGTTAAATATTTGAGCCAGACAGACCATGCGTACAGACACCCCAGACATAAGTTGATGGTCGTTCCGGATAAAATTACGGCCCATCCTCGTCCGGGAATACTATCTACCGGTTGATTATACCCTTTGGCATACTTTGGCATTAGTACACCTCCTTAAGTTTTTAAACATTACGGTTAATTACCGGAGCATGGGGCATTGCGGTATCAAAAAATCCTCAATATCTCCGGCTGCTAGAGACCATTGCCATGTAAGAAAAAAAATAGTACTGACCATGTAACCGTTCAGCACGATCACGTCCTTTCCTCTTCTCCATGACAGATCTGTTTTATCACCCCCTTTCCGGCTAAGTGTTAAAAAAATGTCTCACTATTGGAACCTATTTATTATAAACAAAATCTTTTAGTGTCTGCTCGGAATTTATAAGGCCGGCGGATGTTCTTATGCCTCGGCCAAAAATTTCAAATGCAATTTCAAGCGTCGATTTCAAAAAGTCCTTTTGGCTGTCGATCAATCGTTTACTTTCCTCCCACAAAACAACCCCTGAAAACAACGCCCAAACAATGTCGGCCAACGCCACCGGATGCCTGTCGATAAAACCTCCTTTTTTTATTCCTTCTTCAAATATTTTGGCCATTGAACGGAACGAACTTCGAGACAGGTCTTTAATCTCTGAAAGAAGATGGGGCGATAAATTTCTTAGGGTTTCGCTCGACTGAAGATGGAACATGTTAATAAGGACAATAGGATCAAATTCGTAAACTTCATACAGGGCTTGCTTCAAAGCCTTCATTTTCTGTTCAGGCTCTTGAAAATTTTCGTTATGAACCTGTTCCAACCTGATATTCATATAATGGAGAATCCTCAGGGAAAGAGAGGCAAACAACTCTTCTTTGTTTTTGAAATAAAGATAGATAGTGCCGGGGCTCAGTTCCGCTTCCCTGGCAATATCTTCCATGGTCGCCTTGTTGAAGTTTTTTATAGAAAAAACCCTTTTTGCAGCAACCATTATCTGTTGCCTTCTTCTTTCTTTTTCTCGTTCTTTCCTCTCTTTTATTCCCATGCTTACTGAACCATATTTATTTAATTAAACACTGTATAAATGGTGCTTTTTATTTAGTCAAGTAAATATATTCATTTTTTCTTCATTATCGATCGTCGGTTTTCTACGATCAGCGCAAATAAACATAATAACCAATTGAATGTAAACCGTTTATTTAATACAGCCTTTTTATAAACTTGACCAAGATTTTTCCTAAAATAGCAATATTGAGCTTGTTTTTACAACATATTGTAGTTTTAAACAGGTAGGAAAACTATATATGGAAAATAAATTCGAAAATCAATTTTTAAAAAAATTAAATCAAATTAGTTCGCTTCGCTTACAATTGGAATAATGGAATGATGGGTATGTTTGTTCTGAACGAAGTTGAAGGAAAGGAGGCTTCTACAATTAATATGGTTTATTTCCACCCTTCCTCCCAATATTCCAGTATTCCATTATTCCATGGATGTGGCATAAAGCAAGAACTATTAAAAGATTTTTAATTTCAACCAATTGTAGAATTTTCGAGACGTCAAATTAGCCTGTCGAGTATTTTATTAAGGGAGGGGTTATTGATAAGCGCATCAAGGCTTGCTTTACGATCCTTGAGTTCAATTAAATTTTTAAAGAGTAATTTCAGAGTATAAGTGGTATCTTCAAAATTATCTGGAGGAATAAGTTTTGTTCCCCTTCCGAGCTTGAGTTTTCTCACGTGTTTTTCAAACTCTTTTTCAGCGGCGGTTATAAGGGGAAAGCGCCGCTGTTTTAAATAGATTCTTATCTCTCGAATCTTCTGATTTCTATCAAGATTTTTATGAGTCAAGAGCTTTTGCAAATTATCATTTTCTATCACTTTCAGGATGGAAATATCTTCGCGAAGCGAAATCTCTTTAACCAGGCTTAATATTTCCCTTTGTTTGTTCAGGCTTAATGTAAGTTTTTGAAAAAGTTTTGCAAGACATTCTCCGGCCTCTCGTTTCAGCCGTCCGAGTTCCAAAGCCATGGCCAGAGAAATTGTATTTGAAAGAATACCGTTTTGAACAAATTTGGGAAGATGATAGAGCTTTTTAATTTTTTCAATAATTGATGGATTGTCGGGCAAACCCATGAGCGACAGTGATTTGCTCAACGCGCTAACATCTTTAAAAAAGCCGCAAAGCATGCTAATCGATCTTGATTGTTCAATCAGGTTAAGAGGCCTTTGAAGAGAGTTGTCAACAATGGCATACGTTATACATTCAAGCCTTTTTGTATCAGAATCGAGTATCCTGGCTTCAACATCAGTCCAACCCAAGCGCCGGCAGGCTTCAATTCTGCGAAAACCGCAAACAATTTTATATCCTGATTTTTTTTCTATTAACAAAGGAAGATTTAGCACCCCCACATTATCAACAGAGGCCATCAGATGATCAATGTTAATTTGGGTTGTGATACGAAAGGAGTCGTCATTAGAATCGATCAGAGAAAGCTTAACGATCTTTTGTTTAAAGCGCATAACTTGCGTCGGTAAGTTGATTTAAGGCTTCCAGGTATTTACGGCGTGTATTACGGATAACATTTTCGGGAAGCGAAGGCCCCGGCGGCTTTTTCCCCCAGTTTATGGAAATCAGATAGTCTCTGACATATTGCTTGTCAAAACTCTTTTGAGCACCACCCGGTTTATAGGACTTTCTGGGCCAGAACCTTGATGAATCCGGAGTCAGCACTTCATCGATAAGAATGAGGTTGTTTTCGAAAAGGCCGAATTCAAATTTTGTATCCGCAATGATTATTTCCTTTTCATATGCCAAGTCAGCGCCCTTTCTGTAAATTGCAAGACTGAGTTTTCTGACCTTGTGTGCAAGGGGTTCTCCAATTTTATTTACGACCGTACCGAAGTCAATGTTGACGTCATGAAGGCCGATCTCTTCCTTGGTTGAAGGCGTAAATAGCGGTTCAGGCAATTTGTCGGATTCTTTCAGGCCTTGAGGCAGTTTTATTCCACAGATGCTTCCGCTGGTTTGGTAATCTTTCCATCCGGATCCGGATATATATCCCCTGACAACGCACTCAATGGGAAGCGGTTTTGTTTTTTTAACCAGCATGCTCCGGTCGCGCAGGATTTCGGAATAAGGCTTACAACTCTCGGGGAATTCATCAACGTTGCCGGATATCACATGATGGGGCAAAAGAGACTCCATTATTTCGAACCAAAAAAGGGAAATTTGAGTCAGAATTTTCCCCTTTCCCGGAACAGGATCAGGCATGATAACGTCAAACGCAGAAATTCGATCTGTAGCCACCATTAAAAGTTTGTCACCAAGATCGTATATATCCCTTACTTTGCCCCTTTTTACCAAATTTAAATTTTTAAAATCGGTTTTAATTACTGCCTGAACCATGGGTCGTTGTTCTCCGGCATTTATCATTTAACAGTGATGAATTCGTAAAAAGTCGACCTTCATTCGTTCTCCCGGAACGCTTTGATATATTTTTTTAAAACCTCGAGAGTGGCTTCATCTCTTTCAATAAACTCAATACCGGCTTCAAATCTTTTATCTCCACCCCCAATAGAGTAAACAACCCTACCTTTGATATTAATCAAATCGTCTTCCAGGCCTATTGCCATGACCACAGTATGTTTCGGGTCGACTGAAACATGCGTTTCAAGAAGGATCCCGTCTTCACTTAAGTTCAATGTCCTACCCATTCCCTGCGATAGAGTCTGATCAGTTTCATCAATACAACTATACGAAATAAGATTAAGGGCTTTGATTCTTGAATGTTTTCTTCTCTCTTCTGTAGTCATGGTCTTCACCTGATAATTAAAACGTTTTGGAATTTTTACAACTTACTGTAAATAAATCAATTTATTGATACATGATCTTTTGCCTTACATACGGAATAATGGAATGATGTGAAATAGTGGAGTGTTGGTTTCTATAGGAATTTTATTATTTATGGATTTTTTTCAATTACACTGTCAAGAAAGATTTTATCAATAACCCATTTTTCCATTTTTTCCAAAACCCATTACTCCATCATTCCATTACTCCATCATTCCAATTGTGAGCGAGGTGAACTCATTTGGATTTTTCCGGTGTTTTACGGACTTTGTTTTTCCGAAACTCACAAGCCAACATGGATGTTACCAATATGCAGTTTGCAAGGTGTTCTATAAAATTTTTAAATGTAGATGAAAGCTGGTTATATTCTTTTCCCAAAATATCAGGGTCCATCTCGCTTAGCTTGAGATCCTTTGATCCGAAAACCGAAGCGGAATAGGGTTCTTGGCCAATATCAAGAAACGGAATATGGCCAAAGAAATCACCCGGGTAAAGATTCGCCAGCGGCACATAACCATTTTCAGTATTTTGGACGATATGAGCTTCACCTTCTGTAATTGTGAATAAGCGTTCCACATTCTCACCCTGTGTCAACACAAGATCTTTGCCGTTGATAAAATCTTCTATTTTAATATTGTTTAAATGTATATCAACCGCCATATTGGTAACTTGTTTTAACCTTTTATCGAGACTGATTGCAAGGCTTCTGAATTGATTGGACATTCGCAAAAAAGCGACGGAAAGTCGTCGTGAATCGAGAACACCGAGCAGAACATCATTAACCGCTACGATCGCAGCACTGCGAACACTCTCCTGTAATAATAAAAATGAGGCGATACTTCCGATAAATGCTCCTTCACCAATTCTGAGCAGTTTCAAAGGACCCTGAGGGGTTTCTCTGATAATTTCTGCAGTCCCTCCAAGAATGACCCATAACCAGCCGCCATGTTTCCCCTCTCCCACAATTTTGTTGCCGCCATGAACCTCTTCTTCATCAACAACGTACGTGTAATCGACAAGCGGTCCTTTGATAATCGGCCGATTTGACTCTTTGTCCGAAGGATGTGATGATTTTTTTGTAAATGTTACCGGCCCCAACTGTTCAATCTGTCCATCATCCAGCATTCTTAAACAGTCAAGAATAATTTGCATCCGGCTCTTTTTGATAACATTCTTACCGGAAACTTTTTTTTCAATAAATTCAAATTCTCCATCAAGCCATCCAAAAAGTAAATTGATGGCATCAAGACCGGTCAATGATCCTACTGAAGCATTAACAGGGTTGCCGTTGAAAAAATAAATGGAACCCGAATCTTGAGCATACTTGCTGGTAATGCGCAAAACACCTGTACTGGCATTTGAGCCGAGGAGTTGCAAGATGTCCCCCAGACTCAAAAAATCAAGATTACCCGCAAGAACAAAATTGCCCATGTATTTTTTTATCCGGATTTAAATTGTTTTTTAAATGACAACAATGTTAACTTAAGGCATTCTTTTAAGGTTGCACCAACACCGTCACCGTCAATCGCACTGGCTGAAAAAGAAGGCACCTTGAGCTGCCTGTTTAAATCCCTTTCCATCTGATCTATAGACATCACAGGAATGCCCTGGTCTGCGAGGTCCCTTTTGTTGTGCTGCATAATAAGTGGAATTTTTAAAATGTTTATGCCGTATTCTTTTAAATTATGCTGCAGATCCTTTAATGACAGCAGGTTTTTCTCACGTCTGACCGCCAGGGAATCAGCAACAAAAATTACTCCGTCCACGCCCTTTAAAACCAGTTTTCTGGTGGAGCTGTATTGGACCTGACCGGGAACAGTATAAACCTGGACCCTGATATCAAAGCCTTTTATTTGTCCAAGACCCATAGGAAGAAAATCGAAAAAAAGGGTTCGATCACCCTCTGTGTCAACCGAAACCATCTCTCCGATAACCTGTTTCTTATATGTTTTGTAAATATATTCCATATTCGTGGTTTTTCCGGATCTTCCAGGTCCGTAATATACGATTTTACATTCTATCTCTCTTTTTTTTATATTAAAAATAGCCATATATAATCAGTCCCAAATCAAAAGATTAAGAGTTGTTAATCCAATCCATTATGATACTATCTGTTTATTTTACAAATTTTTCTCAAATTCTTCAAGGTCTTTCTCGTTTCATGATACTTAACCCTCATTTTGCACAAAAAACCGGGATAATGTAAAAAAATAAACTTAGGGGCTTTGTCCCAATATTCCAGCATTCTTTCCGAGGCGTAGGCTCTACGAGCCGGAGGCCGGTATTCCATTCTTTCATTCCGATGGTTCAAGCAGTTTGCTATTAAGAAACTTGTTATTTTAAATAGTTATAGAATTTCCGAGATATCAATATTGATAAACCCGTAAAAAGTCAGATTTAGACGGTTTTGTAAAAAGTTCAAATTCAAGGCGTGCAAGTTTTGTAATCATGAAACGTACTTATCGTACGTTGAATGATTGCGAAATGCAGCACAACGCAGAAGTTGGACTTTTTTACGAAACCGTCAATATTAGGGTTAGTTTAATATAATTTTAATATCAACGCAATAATCTCCCCTCAATGGGCCGATTTTAATTTCTTTTACCGATGTAACCATTCCGGAACCCCTATATAGGGCAGCGGTGGAATAATACTGAATATCATTAATCATATCCCCAACTTTAAAAACATCAATTAAATCTTTGTCCCTTATTGGAATAAGCAGGCTGACCACGTTTCCCAATTGAAATCTTATCTTAAATTCAACTACCTGCCCTTTCTGTGGCCCTCGATAAATGCTTATCCCCATAGAGTTGATATCGAGAATATCATCATCTTCGATTTCAGGCCCCTTAATCTTAACCTTATCAATGCTGTCTTTGGGTGATTTTCTCTTTTGAAGCTTTTTTTCAATACCCTCTTTTTTTAGAATATTTTCAAGAAAAACACGTAATTTATCCAACTGAATCGTTGAAAATCTATGGTCTGAAATCCATTGCTCATACTGAGCAAGAGCTTCATCCATTGATGAAAGCGCCATATGACACCTTAGCATACTCTTGGCAGCAACAACACGCAGTGAATCTGTTTTTATGAGTTCGTTAAATTCTGATATGGCTCTTTTCATCTGACCGAACTTTGCCAGGGCTATGGCGCCGTCAAGTGCTTTTAAATCTTCGTTCTTGTCCGGTGAAAATGAAACCATCTTTTTTATCAGGTCCTGCATCTTAGCAGAGACTTGAGGTTTTTTCGGCGCCTTTTCAATCTTGATTATATCCTCTTTCAAAGCAAGAATTTTTTTTGAGATCCCATTTATCAGATTTTGATTGGTTTTTAGCTGTTCATCGCTCTGAATCAGTTTTTTTGCGTTGTTATATTTTTCCATGGCCTCTCTCAAGAGGCCCTGGGCATGATAAAGTTCTGCTTCCTGCAATAGTATTTTAATCTTTTTGGTTATATTCATACGCACCTTCAATTCTGATTAAATATTCTAAAATTTTTATACTGCTTAACCTCCCATGTCAATAACAAGAAATAAAAGATTTTCTTATAAATATATTGACAATAACCGGTTTTATGTTAACAAAATTTATAATCTTTTCCTTTTTATCTTCTGAAAACCGACATTAATATACTTATCCATCAATAAAAAAGGAGATTATTATGGACAAAAAAGTTACCGTAGTGGGTGCCGGCAATGTGGGGGCAACCGCAGCTCAAAGACTGGCGGAAAAAGAGTTATGCGATGTGGCCTTGGTTGATATCATTGAAGGACTTCCCCAGGGCAAAGCCCTTGATCTTGCAGAGGCTGCACCTATTGAAAAGCATGATGCCCGTTTAACCGGTTCAAACGATTATGCAGCTTCAGCAAACTCAGATATCGTTATTATTACCGCCGGCATACCCAGAAAGCCGGGGATGAGCCGTGACGACCTTCTCAATATCAATGCAGGAATCATGAATAGTGTTACCAAGGAGATAGCAAAACTATCCCCTGATGCCATAATTATCGTTGTTAGCAATCCTCTTGATGCCATGTGTCACGTTGCATATGAAACCAGCGGTTTCCCAAAAAACAGAGTTATCGGCATGGCCGGGGTGCTCGACTCCGCACGATTCAGGTCTTTTATTGCCATGGAACTCAATGTCTCCGTGGAAAATACAACTGCATTTGTCCTTGGTGGGCATGGCGACACAATGGTGCCGTTGCCTCGCTATTCCACGGTGGCAGGCATACCGATTACCGAACTGCTGCCAAAAGAACGGATTGACGCTTTGGTGGAAAGAACCGCCAATGGCGGAGCCGAAATTGTTGGACTTCTTAAAACAGGGAGTGCCTTTTATGCACCGGCTTCGGCCGCGGTGGAAATGGCTGAATCTATTCTCAAAGACAAGAAGAAAATCCTCCCATGTGCAGCATATCTTGAGGGTGAATATGGATTGAACGAACTTTTTATAGGTGTGCCTGTAAAACTTGGAGCAAACGGTGTGGAGGAAATCATTGAAATTACCCTCACTGCTGAAGAGAAGGCCGCCCTTGAGAAATCCGCCGACGCGGTCAGAGAACTCAAGGAAGCCTTGAAAAAACTGGCATAGGCAAAAGTCAGATAACAGAATAAACTCTTCATTAGTGCCTATCCCGAATGAACCGGAATAGTTAAGAGTGAACTAAAGAGTCTGTTTTCGATTGTTGGTTGATGATTTTTGATTGATGATTGAAAAACCTTCCTATCAAAAATCATAAATCTTTAATTTAGTGTGTTCTTCACCGATTCTGCAACGTTACGATTCATTCCGGGCAGTGCACTAAGTTCTTCAAGTGTTGCTGCCCGAATCTTTTTAATGCTTTTAAAATGCGTTAAAAGCGTTGCCTTTCTTTTTTTGCCGACTCCCGGAATCGAATCAAGCGCAGAACGGATAAATCTCTTTCCGCGACGCTGACGGTGAAATGATATAGCAAATTCATGGGATTTATTTCTTATTTTTTCTAAAAAAAGGAGAATCTCCCCTCCCCTCCCCATATTTACAGGATTAACCTGTCCGGGTTTATAGATTTTATCTTGTGTCTCGCCTTTGCTTTCATTTTTCTTTGCGATACTGATTATTTGAAATGTTTGCTCCGGTTTCAGCGACTCTATTACCGATACCGCAATATTGAGCTGTCCTTTACCGCCGTCCACCATCAGCATGTCAGGATAGGGCTTTGATTTCTCGCCTTTGCCATACCGTCTTTTCAGGACTTCAAACATACAGGAATAATCGTCTTGCGCGGCAACCGATTTTATTCTGTACTTTCTAAATAACGATGTGTTCGCTTTACCCCTTTCAAATACAACCATTCCGGCGACAGCCTCTGTCCCTGAAATACTGGAAATGTCGAAACACTCAATGCGCTGGGGTACTTTATCCATTTTCAGTCGTTTCTTAAGCTGAACAAGAATCTCCATGTCCGTGGCAGCCGAAGCCTTAAATTCCTTTAGACGGTTTTCTGCATTCTGGGATGCCAACTTAACCAGGCGGAGTTTTTCACCCTTTTCCGGTCTTAGAAGACTCACTTTTTTACCCTTAATGCCGCTCAAAAGTTCTTCCAGCAAAGATGCGTCTTCAAGTTGAGTGGGGATAAGAACCTCTTTGGGAACAAAGGGGGCTTTTTCATAATATTGCCGGATAAATGCTCCGATCATTTCCTCCCGGGTTGACATGATCTCTGAAAAATTGAAATGCCTCGTCCCCAATAAAAATCCACTGCGAACAAAAAGGACGGTAATCATAGAGTTTTCATAGGACCTGGCAATGCCGATGACATCCCGATCCTTAAAATCATTTGTGACCGCCACTTGCTTTTCAATGACCTGTTCAAGTGCAAACATCTTGTCCCTGAGAACTGCGGCCTTTTCATAGTCTTGCTTATTTGCGGCAGATATCATCTTTTTTTTTATTTTTTGAATAAGATCGGGGGTTCTCCCATTCAAAAAGAGGATTACCTCTTTTACGATTTCGTGGTATCTGTTTTTGTTCACATCAAGACAGCAGGGTGCAAGACACGCTCCCATCTGGTAATTAATGCATGGCCGTGACCGGTTTTTAAAATCTTTTGTTTTACACTTTCGAAGCTTGAACGTCTTATGGATTATTTTGAGCGTTTCTCGAACCGCAGCAGAAGATGCAAAGGGACCGAAATAGAGATCCCCGTCCTTTTTTATTCTTCTGACAACGGTAAGGTTGGGAAAGGGATTTGTTAAGTTTAGGTGCAAACAAGGATACCGTTTATCATCTTTTAATATAACATTATAGCGGGGTCGGTATCGTTTAATGAGGTTAGATTCAAGAATCAGGGCTTCTTTCTCGGTATCGGTAATAATGGTTTCAAAATTTGATATGTTCTTAACCAAAATTCCTGTTTTAATGTCCGGGTGCAAAGGGCCGGTCCGGGATCTTGTAAAGTATGAAGCCAGTCGCTTTTTAAGGTTCCGGGCTTTACCCACATAAATCACCCTGTCATCGGCGTCCTTCATAACATAGACGCCAGGCCTGGAGGTAACCATGGCCAATTTGTCTTGTATGCGAGATGCGGGTCGCGGATGGGTGGATTGCGATTCAGTTGTCATGGGATTGCTTTCGGTTACAGTTCAAACACAATCATTTTTTTTAACGCTTTAATCTGGTCCCGAAGTTCCGAAGCCCTTTCAAAAGCAAGTTCTTTTGCCGCCTGTTCCATTTGTTTTTCCAAATTTTTAATGATATCATCTATGTTTTCTAAAGAATCGTATTGAGCCAGAGCCTCCGACACGCTGTCCGACGGTTCATCTTTATGTTCATACATCCCGGCAAATATTGATGTGATATCTTTTTCTATGCTTTTCGGTGTAATGGAATACTTTTTATTGTAAGATTTTTGGATTTTTCTTCGCCGGTCTGTCTCGTTTATGGCTTGCCTCATCGACCGTGTCACAACATCGGCATACATTATCACCTGACCCCGGACATTTCTGGAAGCACGGCCGCAGGTCTGAATCAGGGATCTTTTAGAGCGTAGAAAACCCTCTTTGTCTGCATCGAGTATGGCCACAAGGGAGACCTCAGGAATATCAAGTCCTTCTCGAAGAAGATTAATACCGATAAGGACGTCAAATTTGCCCTTTCTGAGATCGTAGATAATATCCATCCGTTCCAGAGTACCGATATCCGCATGCAGATACCGCACCCTTACTCCCAAATCAGAATAATATTCCGTAAGATCTTCCGCCATACGCTTTGTAAGGGTCGTTACCAGGACCCTTTCATTTCTTTTCCGGCGTATCAGAATTTCCTCAAAAAGATTATCGACCTGGTTTTCAGCTTTTCTGACATCTATTTGAGGATCAATAAGGCCGGTGGGCCTTACGATTTGCTCTACAAGTTCGTTTTTTGCCTTTTCAATCTCATAGTCGGCAGGGGTTGCCGATACATAAATCGCCTGTGATGTTTTCGACTCAAACTCATGGAAAGTCAAGGGCCGGTTATCCAGAGCCGACGGCAACCTGAATCCATACTCAACAAGCGTCTCCTTCCGAGATCTATCCCCTTTATACATTGCTCGAAGCTGGGGGATGGCGATATGACTTTCATCGATGAATACCAAAAAATCGTCGGGAAAATAATCGAGAAGCGTGGGTGGGGGTTGGCCGGGCGCCCTCTGTGTTAAATGGCGTGAATAGTTCTCGATTCCATTGCAGTATCCAAGCTCTTGCATCATCTCAAGGTCAAAATCCGTTCGTTCTTGGATTCGCTGTGCTTCAATCAGCTTATTTTCAGCTCTGAAATAATCAATTCGTTCCTTTAATTCGGCAATAATCGTCTTTGTGGCTCTTTGAAGAACACTTTTTTCAGTAACATAATGGCTTGCAGGATATATGGTCGTCCGTTTCAAACGTTTTTTAACAATGCCTCTGAGTGGGTCAATCTCTGAAATACCTTCTATCTCATCCCCGAAAAAATCGATACGGAACGCCCTGTCTTCTTCGTAGGCCGGAAAGATCTCAACCCGGTCTCCCCTGACCCGGAAGACTCCCCTGTGAAAATCCATATCATTCCGCTCGTAATGAATGGCGACCAGATCTGAAATGAGTTTGTCTCGAACCAGTTCCATATCTTTTTCAATATCCACACGCATATCCAGATAATCTTCAGGGGCGCCGAGTCCGAATATACATGATACACTGGCCACAACAATCACATCCCTCCGGGACAATACCGAACGCGTTGCAGAATGGCGAAGTTTGTCGATCATCTCGTTGATTGAGGAATCTTTCTGAATATAGGTATCGCTTGAGGGGATATATGCTTCAGGCTGGTAGTAGTCATAATAGCTGACGAAATATTCAACGGCATTTTCCGGAAACAGCATTCTGAACTCGTTGAAAAGTTGAGCGGCAAGAGTTTTGTTCGGAGCGATGACGAGGGTCGGTTTTTCAACTTTTGCAATGACGTGTGCCATGGTAAACGTTTTGCCGGATCCTGTGACCCCCAGGAGCACATGGTGCTTTTTGCCGGCTAAAATCCTTTCAGTCATAGATTGGATTGCACTCGACTGATCACCTTTGGGTGTAAAATCCGAGATTAGCTTAAAGGAAGGCATGAAATTAGATGTGATATATATATGAAATTTATGTTAATTTAGCGATTTACATTCCTAATTTTCTAAATCCATAACTTTAGGCAATTTTTTCGCTTATAAGGCATTTCTTTAATATGGCCGTTTGCGTCTATTTGCGGTGAAATAAAACCATGAATGAACACCAATAAACACGAATTTAAAACAATAACATATGATCGGTTAAGGCATAAAGGTATTTTTTAGGAAGCCCATTTGTGTTTATTTGCGTCCATTTGCGGTGAAATAAAATTTATGTATCATTAATCTTCCAGATTGTCCCTTCCGCTCGATCTTCTATAA
>Ga0315537_1002124_pt1 | contig 15265 bp, 14 predicted proteins | sample SalMarSW160270MG_FD_203091 | JGI IMG/M metagenome (GOLD analysis project Ga0315537, IMG submission 203091) | Salt marsh sediment microbial communities from the Plum Island Ecosystem LTER, Massachusetts, United States - Salt Marsh Sediment SW1602-70 ... | reverse complement strand
TAACTGCTTTTATGTCCGGGCCGTTCACCTCGTAAACCTTAAATTTGCCATCGAATTTGCCCTGCTGAGAAATGATGTCGGTAGTAATTGCATTGTCCTTATTCCGGTTAACTACGCAAATTACTACTTCGCCATTATCATAGGCGGCAGAAACATCGAGGTATGGCACATTCTTCTGGATGGTTGTTGTCTCACCGAGGCCAATAAAGAATCTGTTTGTATCGTAAGTGTCGCAATCAACAAATACGTCGAGCGCTATGCCGTGGACATTTTTCGAGAATAGCTGAAGAGGGTAATAGATTGTTTGTATGAAAAGCGATTCTTCGCTTGTGAAAATTGGTGCAATAACATTGACCAGTTGGGCCATATTTGCCATTTTTACGATGTCTGCATTTCGAACAAATGCGTTTAAGAATCCGGCAATTACGAGAGCGTCCTCGAGATCATAGTGTTCCTCGAGGGCGCGTGTGCCTCTCATTGTGTCTCCCGTCCTTGCTCTATACCAGACATTGTATTCGTCCCAGGCGATGTAGATGGGGTCGCGGTTGGCACGATGGGCCTTCGCCATTTCCTCGGCAATCATACCTTTGACTATTTTTGTTCGCTGCTCCAAGACGAGAGGAGTGGAGAGGAAATTGTAGTAGTTATTGCCAGGGTTGCCGACATAGATGTGCAGTGCGATGTAATCCACGACGTCCCTTAGCTCTCGCAGTATTGTGCTGTTCCAGGCATCCGGGTCGGCGTCGGGCCGATAGTTCGATGAGCCGGCGGCGATGAGCTTGATGTCGTGGGACGTCAGGCGCATTAGTTTAGCAGCTTCACGGGCTTTCTTGCAGTAGTCTTCCGCATTGAGGTGCCCCATCTGCCAGAAACCGTCCATTTCGTTTCCGAGACTCCAGTATTTGATGTTGTGTGGTTCGGGGTAGCCGTGCTTACGGCGAAGCTCGGCAAAGTAAGGCCCTTCTTTGACGTTGCAGTATTCGACCCAGCGCTGCGCTTCTTCGATAGTGCCGGTTCCCATATTTACGGAAAAATATGGTTCTGTGCCAACCTCTCGGGCAAATTCGATGAATTCATCTGTGCCGAACTGGTTGGTCTCCAATCTGGCCCAGGCAAGCTCCATACGTGGTGTGCGATTTGGGCCTACACCGTCAAGCCAGTGATAATTGGAGACGAAATTTCCGCCCGGGTAGCGGATAATGGTAACATTCAGGTCTTTTGCGGCTTCCAGGACATCTTTTCGGAGGCCGTTTTTGTCGGCCTGGGGTGAATTGGGGTCGTAGATTCCGCCGTAAACACATCGGCCCAAATGCTCGACGAAATTTCCGTAGAGGTTTTTGTTGATTTGGCCGATTGTCCGGTCAATGTCAATCTTTATCCGTGCCTTTGAAGAAGACGATTGGGCCATAAGAGTGCTCCAGAACAGACAAAGCACTATAAGAGCAAAAGCCGTAATTTTCTTTGTTTTCATTTTCAAATCTCCTTTCAATTTAATCATCAAAACAGATTAACAACCTTTACAAAGCGTCACAAGTCAAATTTTCAGTGGTGTTGAGAACGGAAGCTGACTATGGCAGTTCAGCGACTTTTGGCCAGCCATTTTTCCAGACGATAGTTGAAATCTGGAGATAAGACCTTCCGGTCTGGCCATGATAAGCGTGACATAACAGAAAATCACCATCCGGTTCCTTCAGGACAGCCGGGTGGCCTGGTCCCCGCCAGTTCGGCGTTGTGGCTTCGAGCAGGATGGAACCACCACCTTCCAACATTGGTGTGCCTGCCTTATCCACATAGGGACCTGTGATTTTCCTGGAGTGACCAACGACAATATTATACGTGCTATCAACGCCGCGACAGCACAAGTCGAAGGAGACAAACAGATACCAGAAATCACCGTGACGAATTATAAACGGTGCTTCAATGGCGCCTTCAACCGGCGGAGTTTGATGCTCGCCGTGTCGTGGACGGCTTGCCAGAGAGTATAGCGTTGTGTCCGAGCTGAAACATTTGCCGGTCGAGGGGTCTATACGCTTCATTTTAATTCCGCTCCAAAAACTTCCCCAGCAGAGCCACACATTTTGCTCGTCCTCGATAACAAGATTACCGTCAATGGCGTTGAAGTCATCAGTACCTGCGCGTGACCTGACAACGAGGCCATGGTCAACCCATTCGTAATCGGGGCTGTTGGGATCGAGTGTTTTGTTGGTAGCCAGTCCAATAGCAGAATTGTTTTTTCCGAATGTCGAAATAGAGTAGTAGAGGTGGAAAAGGCCGTTGTAATAGGAAATGTCGGGCGCCCAGATGCCTCTTGTTCCGGGTATTTCCTGGGTTGTCCACTGGGGAAGAGTATTGAAGACATGTCCACACAGTGTCCATTTGTGCAGATCGGGGGAGCATCGTATTGGAATATGGCCTGACCAGGGTCTGCCGCCTGTTGAAAACAAATAATAAGTATCCGCTTCTTTTATAATGGCGGGGTCGTGGACGCGTAAATCACCTTCAAGCTCGAGCATGCGGGGCGGTGCAGTATGTGTCCTGCTGCACGATGTTCCCAAGACGAATATTATTAGCAGCAGTGAAAAACAGGCAGCGGCACAGGTTTGTGAACGGCTGATATTCGATAAGCTTATGTGTTCTGTTTTCTGTGACATAACAAAGCCTTATTTGTAATTTGCCATTTAATGCTTTCAGAGACAATAATCCAATTTTCTATCATATCAGTTTGTCTTTGGGTTGCAACTGGTTTTTAGACGCAGAGTTAAGAAGACAGAAGACACGGCTTTGTCTACGGACTTCAGGCTTCGCTAAAGCTTCGCCCAGACAAGCCGCCGTGGTAAGCAGATCAAAATCAATTGATTAGTGATAAATGATTGTTTTTTAGTATAATGAGTTAAAGAGTATGCGAGCTTTTCTAACAATGTGGAGAATATAGATTATGGCTGAAATACGATATAAATGTCCTAAATGTAATAATGATAATTATGAGACGGGAGAGTTCAGAGCAACGGGCGGTTTTCTGACAAAAATGTTCGATGTTCAAAGCAAACGGTTTACTACCGTAACGTGCACACGATGCAGATATACAGAGATTTACCAGGCCGACAGCAGTATGCTTGGAAATATCTTTGATTTTTTCACTGACTAATTTAAATGATTAGTGATTAGTGCTCTGTGGCACGTGCTTCGATGAATTGTCATTGCGAGGCCTGAAAGGCCGTGGCAATCTTAATTGTCGAAAGAAACGAGATTGCTTCGCTTCGCCCTTCGGCAAGCTCAGGACTTCGCTCGCAATGTGTGAACGACTTAGAAATATATTTGACATAATGCACGCTTTCAGAGATGACAAACATCAATTAAGCTGTCACAGACCATTAGTGATTAATGATAAATGGGTTCCCCACATTTTCTTTCAGAAAACAAGATTTGGGGGAGGTGAGATTGCCAAGGCCCGTAAAAAAGAAAACCCCCAGCAATGCTGGGGGTAAAAATACATTCGAAATTTAGCGACACAAAATCGCTTTTAATCCGTTTGATATATCGCTAAGAACCCTGCGAAGGTGGAGCAGCAGTGGCCTCTGGAAGTTTTTTTCCAGTTACTTCGCGGGTTCCTCTTGAAGTAGTAAACTGGCCTTTAATAGTATCACCTTCTACAGTGCCTTTAAAGTCCATCTGGAACTGCCTTTCGCCAAAAGTCCTTTCAATCTGAAAGGTCAACTGACCATTTTCGAATTTAAGGTCTTTTACAGGAGTTTCCCCATCGCGGACCTCATAAGTGGCGGTCATATCTTTATTAATGGTGAGGATTCTCGAGCGCGTGCCTCTTTCCGATGTTGTTGTCAGTTCCCATTTGCCAACAATATCCACGGCTGGAGAAACAACGACAATCTTTTTGCCGGTTACATCGCTGGTACCGCGATCAGAGGTGAGCTGTCCCTTCAGATTAGTCCCATCGAGCTTACCTTTGAAATCTATCTGGAAGGTCTCGTCTCTAAAGCCCATCTCGATGGCAAATGTTAGCTGTTCGCCATCAAGTTTGATATCCTTCATTGGAATCTCACCGCCAAAGAATTCATAGCGGCCAGTGAGGTCTGAAAAAATCCTCATCATTGTTGTGCGTGTGCCCCAGTCGGAGACTGTTGTAAGCTCCCATTGGCCAATAAGCTCTGTTCCTATGCGTTTGCCTTCGGTTGGCCAACTGCCCATATCGTTGCTGAATTTTCCTGTTAGCTTGTCGCCATCAACAGCGCCTTCGAAGTTTGTTTCAAATTCAAAATCGTCGAGTTTGCTTTTTCGAGTAAAAGTAAGCTTCGAATCGTTGAATTTGGTATTTGATATTGTGTGCTCGCCCTGTTCTTTTGTCCATTTTCCGGCGAGTGAACCATCCGGATTTTCAGAGATTATCAGGATGGCGTTGATATTCCTGTCGTCCACATTAAAGCTGATGTCCCATTGGCCGAGGACCGGAGATTTGGGTTTCGGCCGAGCACCAACAGCTGAAAATTCTCCCCAATCGTTTGTAAATTTGACGTTGAGCTTACCATTATCAAGCGTGCACTCATAGTCGGTAGTAAATTGTCGGTCAGGTGGTCCGACTGTGCGAGAAAATTTGAGTTTTCCATCCTGGAATTTGACATCAGATAGCTCATCGGAACCCCACATGCCGGTTAGAGTTCCATCGGGTTTAGCGGAAATAGACAGCATTGCAAAGCTCTGTCGGCCTTCAAAATCCATTGTGATTTCCCAATCACCTTTGATATTGTCGGCGGACCAGACAAGAGATGTCTGCACAAACAAAAAAAGACAGACAAGAAAGACAGACCTGATGCTTGTTTTGTTAATTAGCAATCGATTCATAGCAGGGCTCCTAAATAAAGTATTGTGAAATTATTGACCGTTCATTTCCATATTTTAATATGTCCAAAAAATACAGTAACAAAATACAAATTGCAACAGTTTGCTCAGAAAACTATCAGAACCATATATCCAGCACACCTGGCTTAATATGCTCGAACAAATATTTTGCTATGGAGTCCAGATAAGGTCATCTACCCTTTCCTGCTGGACGAACTCGATATGGCTATCTACAAATCCGATAACATAACCGTTTTTTCCTCTTGGCACTTCAGGCAATAAATCCGGGCCTCCGGCAGGAGGACTTCCGAATTTTGCTTCAAAAATCAATACGGTTTGTGCATGATTTTTAATATCCGTGAGCTTTCGCCCATTCAGCCGGTCATTCATAGCACAAGCCCTGCGAGCATGGTAGTCAAAAGGTGAATTGAGGATTTTTTCATCCTTGATGTAATTAGAAAGCAGTTCCGGCCAATTGTCAGGGCTTGGAAACTTATCATCGTTGTCTTGACAATACAATTGCGTCGCCAGGCACAATTGCCTTGTGTAATTCACTGACACGGCTGACCTTGCCTGGTGTTTAGCATGTGAAAGTGCCGGAGTAAGAATGGCTATCAAAAAGGCAATCAACAGCATAATAAGACTAACTGTGGATATAACAATTCCTGCAATAGCCAGTCCATTTCCCTTGAGCCGTCCGGCACTTTGTGTGATGACACATAGACCGACGATGCCAAGAATCAGGCCGATAATACCTGTAAGACCAAAAGTGCAGAAACCAAAGATGCCCAAAATTAAACTGGCAACAGCCAAGCCGGATGTTTTTGCCTCTACAGAAGGCACGTTTGTAGATTGTGCATTATCCATAACAATATCACCTTAACTACATATATAAGTCCGCTGAATTTTATAGATGCTATTGTAAGAGCAAGCGATAGCAATGTCAATGCTAAAACAAATAACAGAATTTGTTTCACTTTGCGTTTTTTGAGCTTATAATCAACTTATGTCCTATCTTTTTTCGATTTTGCTGGTTTTGGTTAATGTAATCTGGCTGGTGCTGGTTGTTTTCGGGCTGCCGGGGAACTGGCTGATTGTCATATCGACATGCCTTTTCGCCTTGTGGCGGTGGGGCGACGGGGTTTTTTCCATTTATACGCTGATTGTCATTGTGGTACTGGCTGTTACAGGAGAACTGTTTGAATTTCTCGGGGGAATGCGGGGTGCGAGAAGAACAGGTGCAAGCTGGGCCGGCTCTGTTGCGGCCCTTGTCGGTGGCGTAACGGGGGCCATAATCGGCACCATCTTTATACCAATTCTGTTATTGGGGACCCTGCTCGGAGCGTGTATGGGTGCGGGGTTAGGAGCGTGGGCGATGGAATTTTCCCGCGGTAAGAAACTGGAGGAATCCGCACGTTATGGAGTAGGTGCCGGCCTGGGCGAATTTTTAGGTATCAGCAGCAAATTCGCTATCGGCATCGTTATCTGGCTTATCGTGGCCATTGCTGTTTTCTGGCCGTAACAGAAGCATTAAATCTTTGTCTATTGCACGCCCTTTACTCTCATCTGCAGTGAATAAAGTGAAGTGCGGGCCGTGATAAAGAGCGTACTTTTACCTTCGCCTCCGAAACAGACATTTGAGGGATGCTCGGGGACCAAGATAGTTTCAATTTTTTCACCATTTTTATTGTAAACAGCTACCACGCCGGTCGTAAGATAAACGTTGCCTTCATTGTCAATGGTCATCCCGTCAGAGCCTTCAGGAGCAAAAAGTTTTTTGTCCGTCAGAGTTCCGTCACTATTGATTCTGTAAACAAAGGTCTGATTGCTGCCTGGGTCAGCTACATAAAGGAACGTTCCTTCGGGTGTGCCTATTAAGCCGTTGGGCTTTACCAAATCGTAGATGACACGAATGACCTTTGTCCGGTCAGGTGAAAGATAATAAACGTGCTCTCCAAGCTCCATATCGCTCCTGTCATCGCCATATCGAGGGTCGGTGAAATAAATTCCACCTTTGGGGTCGAGCCAAAGGTCATTAAGACTGTTGAACCGCTTGTCCAGATATTTATCAGCAAGGACCGTTACGTTTCCGTTTTGGCTGATGGAAACCAATCGTCGGCCAGCGCCTTCGCAGGCAATTAGATTTCCGTCTTTACCAAAGTAAAGGCCATTTGCACCTTTTGAGTTCTCTCGAAAGGTTGAGAGTTTACCATCCAGTGACCATATGTGGATTTTATTGTTGGGAATATCCGAGAAAAAGATGTTGCCGTGTATGTCGGCAGCAGGCCCTTCAGTGAATATGAAACCTCCAGCGAGCTGTTTTACCTCCGCATCGAGCGCCACAACACTTAGATTTTCTATGTCAGCGGCTAAATCCGTAATTTCATCAGTTTTTTCCCTGCAACCAACAACCGCCGTCACCAATAACAAAACAACCAAACAATAACTTTTGCCAAACATATCAACCTCCTCCTATCTTTTATCTCTTGACATATTATTTTACACACGCTTGATAATTTTTCTATTGCGTAATTTAATCGTCCTGTTTGTCAGTTTTGCTTTGCAGCATTTGTTTTGCTTTATATTGTTCCAATGGTCTGGCCAATTTTGCAAGGGCAATCAGCACGGCAACTGCAATAAGCGCTGATATAACCGCCAGCTGATAAAACTGAGCGCCGCAAGCCATTCCGACACTTGCCACAATCCATATTGTAGCAGCGGAAGTTAAGCCGTGTATGCCGCCTGCATCCTGAATGATGGCACCGGCACCGAGGAAGCCGACGCCTGTAACAATCTGTGCAGCTATTCTCACGGTTGAAGCGTCATACTGAAGTGCCATTTGCCTCGAAATTATCGTAAAGACGGCTGCGCCAAGGCAGATTAAAATATTTGTCCTCAGACCTGCGACCTTGCCGCGCATTTCTCTTTCGAGGCCGATTATGCCGCCAAGTATTACGGCCAAAATTATACTTATAAAATCGTTAGGCCAAATCATAGATTATCTCTCTATTAAGGTTTCATCAACCCTCATACCGAAGTGTCTGCCTGCCTTTTCGATATGGGCGATAACCTGAGCACCCGGTTTTAAGTTAGTAACTGAAACAGCTTTGCCGTCAGGTTCAACCAGTCTAATGGTTTCTGCATTTTGCATAACGAGACTGATTGGCATACCTTCGGCCTCGGCCTCGATGAGAAGCATAGGTCTTTTTTCAATTTTATTTCTGCCGAGGTATGCGGTCTTGCTTTTGCCTTGAGAATCGACGAGCAGGACTTCGTCGCCTGTTTTTAAATCCGCCAGGTATTTTGTTTTTCCGCCCGGAGTAAGTGCATATGCGTGAACGGCACCGGCATTTACACGGAATGGACGGGAGGCAACGTAAGGATTATCGATGGATTCGGAGTGCACGAGAAAAAAGCCGGAAGCGGTATTTCCGACGAGCATACCTTCGCCAAGAGCCATCTGTGTGCAGGTATCAAGGCAGGCACGGTCACCCATTCCGAGCTGCTTTGTTGCTGTGATTGTTGCAGTTACGAGAGGGACTTTCTCGCTTATGCCCTGTATGATATCAGCGGTTTTTTTGAGCTCGTTTATGTCTGTAGTGTTTAAGACGACGCCATTGACGCCTTTTTCGAGGATTTCGGTCATAAGTTTTGCCTGCTCCGAGTTTTCGACCTGGACCATAATATTCTTTCCACGACGTGCGAGCAGGTTTTCGATGGGTATAATCGTCCAGTCGAGCATCTTTAAAACAACGATTTTATTCACAGGAACAGAAGCGGTTTTATCCTCATCTGCTTTGCAGGAGATATCGATGAACTCGACGTCGACGCCGGGCTTGATGTCGCCATCTTTTTCAACGGTTTTGATTTTGCCGAATTCGCGGACGGTGTCGCTTTTACCATCCGGCAGGATAACCGCATCGGCGCCACTTTCAAGGGCAGCTATGGCAATATCCTTTTTATACGGAACAACATTTACCCACAATTTTTTCATTTTAAATATCCCTTAGTAACCACAAAGGTAATGATATTTCAGCCCAGTAGAATTTTTATTGCTTCATCTACGGAAGCGGCGTTGTGAACCATCTTGCACAGGGCGGCGACCATTTTTTCAGGATTTTTGTGCTGGAATGCATTTCGTCCGATGGACAATCCCGCAGCACCGGCCTCTAAAGCGCCTTCAACCATTTTGAAGATATCTTTGTCGCTATCCATTTTGGGTCCGCCGGCGATGACGACCGGAACGGGACAGCCATTAACAACTTCGGAGAATGTTTCGATGCTTCCGGTGTAAGGCACCTTGACAATATCAGCGCCTAATTCGGCGCCGACCCTTGCGGCGTGCTTTACATTTTTGACGTCGTACTCATCTTTTATTTTTGGGCCGCGTGTGTACATCATAGCAACGAGTGGTATCTGCCACCTCGAGCACTGGCTGCTAACATAACCCAACTGCCGCAGCATTTCCTTGTCCGTTTCGGCACCGAGATTAATATGCACAGAGACCGCATCGGCACCGAGCCTAATTGCCTCCTCAACAGTGCAGACAAGCTCTTTGGCATTGGGGTCCGGGCTTAGGGATGTTCCGCCAGATAAATGAATAATCAGACCAACGTCTTTGCCGGCTCCTCTGTGGCCTGCGTGAACTACACCTTTGTGCATCAAAATGGCGTTTGCCCCGCCTGCTACGACTTTGCTGACGGCATCCCGCATATCTTCCAGGCCTTCAATAGGGCCGACCGTAACGCCATGGTCCATCGGAATAATTACCGTTTTGTGCGAATTTCGGTCAATTATCCGTTCCAAACGAATCTTTTTGCCTATCATTGTTTACTCTCCCGTCAAAACTCCATATATATCAATACATAAACTATCCACATTCCCGTTTTTCCGGAAATGACAGAAAACAGAAAATGCTTGATTAGTTGTTGTATTCTATCGGACAAATCTAAAAAAGCAAGAAAAAAATGCCCACCTTTTCTTTTTGGATTTGGAGGCGGGGAGAAAGAGTCTTGTGAAGTTAACTGCATTTCGACGTTGAGTTTTATTATTTCAACAGTTCCTTGAATAATGCAATCGTGAAGGTGTAATTCAAAGCAGCAACGATTATCTTTTTGACTTTAGCAGAGATTGTTCTATATTGTACCAGACAATATAAATTCAATACCGGAGAAAAGATATGTTCTACCAAGAAATCGAATTTTTCAAACAAGCGGTGGTGGAAAAGATTGTTCAGGACCCCTTCTGGGCAACAGTTGGTTTATCCGGTCAGGTGGTATTCAGTTTGAGATTCATTCTTCAGTGGATAGTAAGCGAATATAAAAAAAAGTCTCATGTGCCGACAGCTTTCTGGTTCATATCCATTGTCGGCAGCTTGATATTACTCGCTTATTCAATCCATATCAAAAATCCCATTTTTATCCTCGGATTTTCACTGAATACTCTCATATACCTGCGAAATCTTCATTTGATTTATAAGAGCCGTGCTCAAAAGGATACCATAACCATTCTCACAAAAGGTGAGGATTAGGCAGAGGAAGCCGGCGTTGGAGCAGCGAAATGGAAAATAATCAGAATATCCTCAAAAGAACAAAATATCCTGTCATCTGCGGCCTATTGATTCTTTGTGCCATAAATGCCTGCTGGATGCTTTCTGAGCAAACGCTGGACAGCCATGAATGTTTTGTATCTGTGGCGGCCCGCGAGATGCTCCAAAGCGGTGACTGGGTCATGCCTACTTTAAATGGCAAGCCGCGTTTGAATAAAACTCCGCTTTCATACTGGCTTGTGGCGAGCTTTGCCAAAATAACAGGGCGTGTTGATGAGTTCACCGCAAGATTTCCAAGCGCCGTCTTCGCAGTTCTGACGGCGATAAGCATCCTATATTTTGTAAACAGGTGGCTTTCATTCAGGATAGCTGTGCTTTGCACGGGTGTTTGGACGACATCTCTGGCTTTCATTCGCAACTCTCATAGCGCCAGGCCGGATATGGTCTTGACATTTTTCATCACTTTGTGCTTTTTAAGTTTTTACTCGGCGGTCAACAGCAGCAGTCGCAGGCAACAAGTCGCATACGCACTTATCTTCTGGGTAAGTTTTGGTCTTGCAAATCTTGCCAAAGGGCCTGCTCCGCTGCCGCTTGTTATAATTCCACTATTTTTCTTCATCATTATCAGCAAAAATTGGTCGGTACTGCCGAAGCTGTTGCCTTTTATCGGGAGCGTTATTTTTCTTGCTATCGTACTACCCTGGCCATTGATTATTGCCCATAACCTGAACTGGGACTTAACTTTATGGAAACACGAATTTGTCGACCGTTTATTCGGTACTTATGCGAGGGGTCGCTACCCATTTTATTATTACTTCTTAATGATGTTTAAGTATGTGACACCGTGGGTCATATTTTTGCCGATGGCCCTTGCAGCGCCATTTTATAAAGTCTGGAAGAAAAAACAGCCCGTAATGAAGTTTCTGTGGATATGGTTTGCTCTGGATTTTGCATTTCTGACAATCGACCTGGGTAAACGGCAGCATTACATCCTGCCTTTAATACCGGCGATGGCTATACTTATTGGTATTGTGTTCGAAGATATGGCTTTTACACGCAAAGCATACAGTGCTAATTTTGTGAAACGGACCCTTCAAAGCTATATAGTCATAATAATTGTGGGCAGTATAGTCGGCCTAATTTGTATTGCGGTGCTGCTTCCGCAGTTTTTGGCAGGGACTATAATATTCAGCATAGAAGCGATAATGATGACCATTATTGTCTCTGTATTCTTCGCTGCAAGAAAACCTGGTGCCGCCTGTGGAATGTGTTTTGCCGGTATCGTTGTCTGGGTTATGATTTTTGCCTTAACCTTTTCAAATTTTTTTGATATTAACAGCGAAGCACGCGATTTTGCACAAAAGACTGCCCAAATAGTACCACAATCAGACAAGCTAATAGCTTACGGGGGGATATCCACCAGGTTCGTTCAGTATTTCGGCAAGGTTGTACCGGAAATAAGAGATGTATCGACGCTCCATGAATACTATCAGCAGGGTGAATGGATTGTTGCAAATTCAGGACATCTTAAAGACCTGGAGAACGATAAAAGCTTGAGAGAAGTGTATTACCAGCAGAGGAAACCAGGATTAAAAGAAGACACCTCCGGAGCTTTGTTTCATATAACTGCACCGATAGTAAAATACAACGATGCCATTAATAGATAGAACAATTCTACCGGACTAAATGGTTTATAAAACTAATCTCATCTTTAGTTAATTTACGGTCTTCGATAATTTTTTTAATTATTTCAGCAGTGTGTTCAGCCGTATATCCCTGACTTCTTCGCAGCCAAACAGCAACCAGCATAGCTACTCTTTCATCGTTTCGGCCGCCATGCAGAAGGACGGGAAGATTGTCTTTATCTGACATTATAGCGATAAAGTCATCCTGGGTTTTTTCATCCGGGAAATAGCTGTTTTTTTCGATAGGCATTTCGATATATCTGACGCTGTTGTCCCTTGCCCAGGTTATTTCTTCGGTGTACCAGTTGTGGTCTTTGTGTTCCGAAGGCGGACGTATGCTCACAATTGTTGTGATGTGATATTTGTAGAGAAGCCGTGTATAGTCCATTCCCCTGGGCTGGCCGCTGGTATAAAGCACTGCCGGTTCTATAACGCGGAAATCGTTGATGTGAAAATGATTGTAAAGCAAACGTGCGGCTGCAGCAATTATCAATAAGATAATTATAATTCTGCTTAACGACCACTTTTTCTTACTCATTTTTCACACTCCGCCATTAAATTGTTCTTATGATACACTTTGCGCACCGAGTATATCTTTTTGTTTGTGGACTCAAAATAAACCCTGCTTATCATCTCACCTAATAGTCCGGCGGCAACAAATATAGACCCAATCAGGAAAAGTAAAGCTGCTAAGCTCGCCAGAGGGGCGTGAGCTACCATAATAGGCACGTTATATACAAATTTGTCAAATAACATATAGCAGGCCATTAACACGGCCGCAAGAATGCAGTATAAAGCCGCTCGGCCAAAAAAGTGCAGCGGTCTTGTAATGTATCCGAGCAAAAATTTTATTGTTATTAAATCGAATACCACCCTAAAAGTTCTGGATATTCCATAATTGCTTGAGCCCTTAGGGCGAACAATGTTTTTGATAGGTATTTCAATGATTTTAGCTCCCTGGCGGGACAATAAGGCGGGAATGAACCTGTGCATATCGCCGTAAAGATTCAGGTTTCCAACAACTTCACATTTGTAAGCTTTGAACGTGGTTCCGAAATCGTGGATATCCACTCCACTTATCTTTGAGGCAATCAGGTTGGCAATTTTCGAAGGAATTCTTCTGGCAAAGAGATTATCCACTCTGTTTTTTCGCCAGCCGCTGACGACATCATAACCTTGTTCAATCTTTTCGAGAAAATCCGGTATATCTTCCGGGCAATGCTGGAGGTCTCCATCCATTGAAATTATTATACGACCCCTTGCGGTATCGAAACCGGCAGCCAAGGCAGAGGTCTGTCCGAAATTTCGGCGAAGCTCGATAACAACCACCTTTTCATCATCGGAGGCGATTTTTTTTAATTTCTGCAGGGTGTCGTCGGTGCTGCCGTCGTCTATAAAAATGAGCTCATAAGCAAGGGCGGTTTCGCTCATAGTTTTAGTCAGCCGTTTGTAAAGCTCATTTACAGAATGAGCTTCATTGTAAAGCGGCACGGCAACCGAGCAGTCAACATTAATCCGATTTTTGTAGTTGTCCATAATGCACTAATTTTATTCCTGCTTTTGTCAAATACTGCCTGGTTTTTTCACTGCAAAGCGTATCAAATTCGGATTTTCGCTGCTGAATTAGCGTAGTTTTACAATTCTCCAGGCCATCAGTAAAACCCGGGTGCGTCATTATCTCAGCAACAGTCGCCCTATTATACGAGGCAACGGCCCTGAAAAAGCTTGCATTTATATTTCCTGTATGTGCGACACCGAGAAGCATATCGGTTTTAAAGAAGTCGGTGTTCTGTATACGATTTATGCGAGCCATAATACGAATCAACCTTGCTTTTTTCCTTCCAGCTTTTGTTGATTGCGGCCACGAAACATCAGAAAAACTCTTCGGCTCGTAAGCAAAACGTATAGCGGGGATTTCAAACTGCCTGGCCAAGTCGCAGACCAGCGGATATATGGCCGGGAAACTGTGGATATGCTTGTGCGAATCCAGATGTGTCGGACGTAAATCTCTTTCGAGCACCCATCGTATCTGGGCAGCTAATTCGGTTTTTATGGCGTTTCTAAACCGGCGTGAGACAAGAGAATAGAACGACAGAGCAGTAGTTGAGTGAGCGAGTTGGCCGTCAGAATCCGCTAAGATCTGGGCATCGGTATCCATCGAGACCAGCGGACCTTCAGTGAGGTTAAGATGAACACCTATGCCAAGACCGGGCAGCTGCTTTGCTATCTTGACTGCATTGGCGGCGGCCGGCATGTTGGTCATTATGGTCGCACTGGTTAGAATGCCGTCTATGTGAGCTTCTGCTACAGCCCTGTTTACTCCTTCACACAGGCCGAAATCATCGGCATTTATTATAATTCGCCTGTCCATCGTAGGTAAGTTTATATGGGAAAAATGGTTAAATCAAGCTGCAAATTATAAAAACTACGATATGAGACGATAACCGATTATAACAAGAAAAACTTTTATCTGGACCAAGTAAGTAAAAAGGCTGTAAGCTTTATGCCTACAGCCCATTTATCCAAGATTAGATAAGCAATAATTCTTATTCAACGCCTGCCAACCAATTATCAACAAATGCAGCAAGGTCGAGTATGTCAATATAATTATCAGCAGGAATACTGATTTCGCAGTCGGGGTTCCAGCCAGGCTGGCCAGGCGTCGTCCGCCAGGCCAATGCAAATATAGCAAAGTCTGCCAGGTCAACATCACTGTCGCCATCAAGGTCGCCCAAGTAAGTAACATCAAAGTATTTGCCATCGCTGTCAATGCCAATGCTTGTCCTAACTACCACATCTCCACTTGCCGCACTATCGGGAACACGGCAGATAATTTCAGTATTACTCCATGAAAGTATCTCAGCCGCGGCGCCAATGGAGAATATAACACTTCCCTGGTACGAAGCGTCGCAGAAATATTGGCCCTTGATTGTTACATCCGTTCCTGTCGGCCCGTGTGTTGGCATAATACTTGTAATTTGAGGTGCGAGACATACAAAATCAACGCCCCACCGGTTTCCCGACACGTTGTTGAGATCAATGGATTTTCCCGTCGTAACATCCCTGCTGTGGAAAACGTATCCTTCCTTCAATACACTTACCCAAAACGTCTCATCCCACATAAAGCCATAATAGGCGTATATCCCTCTCTCATTCGTCCAGAGGGACCAGAGAGGCCCAC
>Ga0315537_1002123_pt1 | contig 15267 bp, 10 predicted proteins | sample SalMarSW160270MG_FD_203091 | JGI IMG/M metagenome (GOLD analysis project Ga0315537, IMG submission 203091) | Salt marsh sediment microbial communities from the Plum Island Ecosystem LTER, Massachusetts, United States - Salt Marsh Sediment SW1602-70 ... | reverse complement strand
GTGTTCATCCTCGGCGGCATCGCTATGTTCGTCGGCCTGGCCACTCTGGGGCCGGGCGTATTCACCATGTTCCGCCTGCGAATCTGGGGAATGATGACCAACTACACCTTCCTGGCGGTGCCCCTGTTCGTGTTCATGGGGCTTATGGTGGAGAAGTCCGGAGCCGCCGAGAGGCTCTACAGCGGCCTTCACCTGGCGTTTGGAGGATTCAGGGGAGGCCTGGCAATAGCCACGGTACTGATGGGCACTATCCTGGCGGCCTGCGTCGGCGTAATCGCCGCTTCGGTCATCATGATAGGACTCATCGCCGTCCCCAGTATGCTGCAGCGGGGATACAGCAAGGAGTTGACCTGCGGCTCAGTCTGTGCCGGCGGCACCCTGGGAATTCTCATTCCGCCCAGCCTGATGCTGGTCATCTATGGACCAATGGCCAACCTCTCAGTGGGCAAGCTGTTCATGGGAGCCTTCGGGCCGGGGTTGCTCCTCTCCGCTTTGTATATGAGCTACATTGCCATCCGGGCGTGGCTCAGGCCCCTTGAGGCGCCCCCAATATCAGTGGAAGAACGGGCAGTGCCCCTATTGAAGAAGCTGCGTCTGCTGGTGACCGGAACCATACCGCCCCTGTTCCTGATGCTGAGCGTGCTGGGAGTCATCTTCTTCGGAATCGCCGCACCGACCGAGGCGGCGGCCATCGGCGCCATTGCAGCCACACTGCTGGCCGTAGCCTACCGCCAGTTCAACTGGGAGACACTGAGCTACGCCACGCTCCAAACGGTCAGAATCACCTCCATGGCGCTGTTCATCGGCTGGGGCGCCCAGATGTTTGTCGGCGTTTTCCTCAGGCTGGGCGGCGGTGACGTAATCACCAACCTGATGCTGGCTGCCCCCTTTGGCAGTTGGGGAGCCTTTGCCCTCATCATGTTCATCATCTTCATCCTGGGCATGCTCATCGACTGGATCGGGATAGTCTTCATCATGGTCCCTCTGGTCGCACCCCTCGCTCCTGCTCTGGGCTTTGACGAGCTCTGGTTTGGCATGATGATTGTGGTCAACCTCCAGATGTCCTTCATGACTCCGCCCATGGCCTACGCCATCTTCTATCTGAAGGGCATAGCCAAGCCGGAATGGCAGATAACCACCGGGCACATCATTCGCGGAGTGATCCCGTTCGTCGGGCTCATACTGGTCGGGCTTGGCCTGTGTATCGCGTTCCCTCAGATAATACTCTGGCTACCTCATCACATGATCAAGTTCTGAGCGGCCGGTAGCAGCCAATGAGGCGTATACAGCACACACCTGCAGAGCACCCGGAGCGGCGTCACTTCAGTGAGACTGGATGCTCTCAAGGCCACAGGGTGCTGCGGCCTGTTGCTTTTCCTGCCAGTTCCACAATCATACCCACGAGCCCTTTAGCAACGAGCCCATTAACAAACGAGCCAATTAACTCATTAACTATTGACAACTACTGCGCAGTCCACTAAAGTATCCTTTCCCAAGTACCCGGACGCTGCTGTGAAGGGAGGAGTGCCTATGGTGAATAGCTACTGAACTGGTACCGCAAGTACCGAACGAATGAAGGTCTCAAAAGGAGGTAACTAGATGACAAGGAAAATATTGATGCTGGTGTTGTCACTGGCCGTCGTGGCGGGCCTGGTTCTTGCCGGCTGCGCTCCTGAAGCAGCACCGCCAGCGGAGGAAGAAGAGGAGGCTCCGCCGGAGGAGGAAGAGGAGGAAGCCCCACCCGCGGCACCCGAAGAAGAGGTGTTCGAGTTGGCCTGGCAGGATATCAGTCCTCCAGACGCGTCGATGTACATCGTGCTGGATCGCCTCTGCAACCAAATCCGTGCAGCGTCGGGAGGCAGGCTCGACATCACGCTGTACTCTGAGGGCGAGATAACGCCGCGGCACGAGACTACTCCGGCAGTCCAGACTGGCGCCATCGACATGGCGACGAATAGCTCCCCGATGGACCTTGGCCGTATGGGAAACGTGACGTACCTGCTGGGCTCTTCGGGCCTTCCAGCCGGCCCCAGCACAAGTGACCTGATCGCATGGGTGTACCAGGGCGGCGGTCTGGAGATCATGAATGAGGCGTACAAGGACTGGGGTTACATCATTGGCACGCAACCCGGCGCGCCAGAGCTCTTCTGTCACTCCAACAAGCCACTGGAAAAGGCAGCGGACTTCAAGGGTTTGAAGTTCCGGACGCTGGGCCTGTGGGCTGAGATCCTGGAGACCTACGATGTTTCCGTGGTAATGATTGCCGGAGGTGAGCTCTACCAGTCCGTGGAGAGAGGCGTCCTTGATGCCTTTGAACTCGGTCCCCCGAGCTACAACTGGCCCCACGGCTTTCAAGAGATACTGAAGTACATAGGTGTCCCCGGTATCCAGTCCCCCGGATTCTGCAACAACGTCTTGATAAACAAGGAGTCTTACGATAGCCTCCCCAGTGACCTGCAGGACCTGTTGAAAGACGAAATCTTAGGCATGGCACTCTACGGCCAATTGTACCTGGCCGAAGCTGACGCCGCGGCAATGGACATGTACAGAGACTACGGCACCATAGTCTTCACTGTGAGTGACGAACTGCAGCAGGACATCGCCGCCAAGAGCAAGGCAGCCTTGGAAGGATATGCTGTCGACGACCCGCAGTTCGCCGAGGTGTGGGAACAGCAGAAGGCTTTCTTCAAGATGTGGAGAGGACTCGGTGGGATTTACCCGAAGTACACCGTGTTCGACTAGTGACTGACAATTCGGGCTGAATTAGTTCTGGATCCAGCAGCCCCTGCGGAGGACCCGCAGGGGCTGCTGGCAACCAGCCAGCGTCGAGGTGGAGATGCATATTCTAAAGAAGTTTTATCACTACGTAGGCTTGGCCAGCGAGTGGTCTGGCAGAGTGGTGATGGTGGCGGTGGCCGTACTGATAGTCACCATCACCTATGATGTGTTCATGAGGTACGTTTTCAATGACCCTACCAGATGGTCCTATACGCTGAGCTACATGCTTGGAACCGCCGTCATAGCCCTTGGCCTGCCCTACGTGTACTATCGCAACTCCAATGTCCGTGTTGACGTGGTGTACTCCAAGCTTTCACCTGTGGGTAAGCTCATAGTAGACATCTGCCTTACGATTCTGTTTTTCTTCCCCCTCATCTTCATGCTCACCAAGGTCTTCGGGCAAGATGCGTGGCAGGCCTACGTGACCGGCGAAATAGCCACCGAGAGTGTGTGGTACCCGCTGTTCTGGCCGTTCAAGACGGTGGTATTCCTCGGCTTCCTGCTCTTGTTCCTGCAGGGGATAACCACCTTCATGAGGGACGTAATCTCGCTGTCCAAGGGGGGTAAAGAGCCATGGTAGACATGAGCCCCGAGATGGTAACCGTTGTGATGTTCGGCGCAGCCATCGTCGGCATCCTCATCGGCTATCCCTTGGTCTTTGTCCTTGGTGGCATAGCCATGTTCGTCGGTGTGGCCAACATGGGCTCAGCAGCATGGGGCCTGTTCCACGTACGCATCTGGGGGATGATGATCAATTACGTCTTCCTGGCGGTGCCCATGTTCGTGTACATGGGGCTCATGGTGGAGAAGTCCGGAGCCGCCGAGAGGCTCTACGGCGGCCTCCACCTGGCGTTTGGAGGATTCAAGGGAGGCCTGGGAATAGCTACAGTGTTGATGGGCACCATTCTGGCGGCCTGTGTCGGTATAGTCGCCGCTTCGGTCATCATGATAGGGCTCATCGCCGTTCCCAGTATGCTGCAGCGGGGATACAGCAAGGAGTTGACCTGCGGCTCGGTCTGTGCCGGCGGCACCCTGGGCATTCTTATCCCACCCAGCCTCATGCTGGTCATCTACGGGCCAATGGCCAGTATATCAGTGGGCAAGCTATTCATGGGAGCCTTCGGTCCGGGGTTGCTCCTTTCGGCCCTGTATATGACCTACATTGCCATCCGGGCCTGGCTCAGGCCCAGTCAAGCACCACCGATAGCGGCGGAAGAACGGGCGGTGCCCCGATTGAAAAAGATACGTATGGTGATCACAGGCATGGTGCCTCCGTTGTTCCTGATGTTGAGCGTGCTGGGAGCCATCTTCTTCGGCGTCGCAGCCCCCACTGAGGCAGCGGCGGTTGGCGCATTGGCGGCAACTGTGCTTACCCTGATCTACCACCGCTTCAACCGGGAGACATTCAGATACTGCCTGATCGAAACGGTCAGAATCACCTCCATGGCGCTGTTCATCGGCTGGGGCGCCCAGATGTTCGTCGGCGTTTTCCTCAGGCTTGGCGGCGGTGAGGTAATCACCGACTTGATCCTGGCAGCCCCCTTTGGCAGTTGGGGAGCCTTTGCCCTCGTCATGTTCATCATCTTCATCCTGGGCATGCTCATCGACTGGATAGGGATAGTATTCATCATGATTCCTCTGGTGACACCGTTGGCCCCTGCCCTGGGCTTTGACTCGCTCTGGTTTGCCATGATGATCGTTGTCAACCTCCAGATGTCCTTCATGACGCCGCCCATGGCCTACGCTATCTTCTATCTCAAGGGCATAGCCAAGCCGGAATGGCAGATAACCACCGGGCATATTATTCGCGGCGTAATCCCGTTCGTCGGGCTTATACTGGTCGGGCTTGGCCTGTGCATTGCCTTTCCCCAGATAATCCTCTGGCTACCTCATCAGATGATCAAGTTCTGAGAGGCCGAGATCAACTGGTAGACTGCAGCGGCAGATGTGCCGAGCACCCGGAGCGGCGTCACTTCAGCGAGGCTGGATGCTCTCCAGGCCACATAGGGAAATGGCGCCGCCCCGGGCTTCCAGTGCCCCGAGCTATGTAGCCAGGCGAACTCCGTCAGTCGGGAGTCGCATACTCTTGCCAGGACTGCCGTGAGCGCGGAATTCGGGAGGTAAACTTGGCCCTGAAAGGGTTCACACGGAATTTCAAGCCTCTGGAGCTACTCACAGAGGAGCAGGTCCAGGCCATCCACAGAGGCACCCTGGAGGTCCTGTGGAAGACAGGCATCAGGCTCGAGCACGACAGAGCTCTGGATATCCTGGCAAGAAACGGCTGCAAAGTAGACCGGGGAAGTAGCAGGGTGCACTTCCCGCCGGGCCTGGTCGAGGAGTCCCTGCGCCAATGCCCCAGCACCTTCCACGCCAGGGCCAGGGACCACAGGAACGACCTGATGCTGGGAGGAAACACCGCCTATTTCAGCCCCTTTCCCGGAATGAAGACCGTCGACCTGGACACGTGGGAGCCCCGGACAGCGACGAGGAAGGAGTTCTATCAAGGCCTGGCGGTTGAGGATGCCCTGGAGACAGTTCATCTGATCCAGCAGTACACGCCCTACTTCGCCTTTGAAGGTGCCCCCCCGGCGATGGCAATGGTCGAGTGCATGGCCGGCAAGACGAGGAATTCAGCCAAATTCGCCGCGGAAGGCTTTGCCAACGACAGCGAGATCTTCACCATCCAGATGGCACAGGCAGTAGGAGCGGAGATGTTTGTGCCCTGCCTGCCGGCGCCACCGCTGGCGTGCTATCGCGATTCCATAGAAGCAGCTCTTAGAGGCGTAGAGGCCGGGTTCCCCATTAAGGAAGCAACCGGCCCCACACCGGGAGGCACAGCGCCAGCCACCCTGGCAGGGGCTATAGTCACGGCCAACGCCGAACTGATAGCTCCACTGGTGCTGCTTCAACTGGTGAAGCCGGGTACACGAGTGATTGTCAGCGACCTCATCTTTCCACAGAACATGCGGACGGGGGCTCCCGCCTTCGGCGCCATCGGGAGTGCTCTGCACACGGCAGGCTTCAACCAGGTGTGGCGCAGCTACGGCATCCCCACGTCCAATACAGCCGCCGTCACCGCTTCCAAGCGAATAGACTTCCAGTGCGGCTACGAGAAGGCAGTCAACGCGCTGCTTTTCACTCTTTCCGGAGCCAGCCTGCTGCAGTTCCATGGCGGCATTTACGGCGAGATCGCCCATCATCCGGTCCAGGCCATACTGGATGACGACCTAGCCGGGATGATAGGACGTTTCATGCGCGGCGTCGAAGTCAACGATGAGACCCTGGCGATAGACCTGATAGAGGAGGTCGGGCCGATCCCGGGCCACTTCCTGAACAAGGAGCATACCAGGAAATGGTGGAAGCTGGAGCAGTTCGTGCCCAGGGCAGCCGATAGGCTGACCTACCCTGAATGGATGAACACGGGAAAGAAGAGCTGCATCGACTACGCCAGGCAGAGAATGGAAGAGATACTGGCTACCCACAAGCCGACCCCGCTGACCGCAAGTCAGGAGGAAGACATAGAGAGAATCCTGGAAGACGCCAGGAAGTACTACAAAAACAGGGGCATGATCACAGAGGGAGAAATGGCAGCCTACAGAGAAAGCATGAAATCTGCCAACTACCCGTACGAATGAATGCAAGACGGTACATGCGTGTCAAGGGAGTCCATGTTCCCGGATATGTCAACTGGGGAGGGCCGGGGCGCGCTGCGCCGATTTCAAAAAACAAAGCGAATAGGAGGGAGTAAGAAATGGCCAAGGTATACGTAACAAGAAGCTGGTTCCCCGAAGCATTGAGCGAAGTCGCCGAGCTCCACGAGATGAAGACGTGGGAGGGAGAAGATACCCCGCCGCGGGACGTGCTTCTGGCAGAGGTCAAAGACATCGAAGGCCTGATCCCCATCGGCGCCGACCACATTGACGCTGGCATAATAGACGCGGCTCCGAAGCTGAAGGTGATAAGCCAGTTCGGCGATGGATTTGAGAACCTCGACCTAGCTGCCGCCACCAGGCGCGGCATCCCGGTGGGTCACACGCCCGACGTGCTGACCGAGACCACTGCTGATCTCATCTTCGCCCTGCTCCTGGCATCGGCCAGACGTATTGTCGAGGGGGAGGCTTTTGCCAGGCAGGGCAAGTGGAGAATGCATGCCCACCTGGACCTCCCCGGGGTTGACGTGAACCATGCCACCCTGGGAATCGTGGGCCTGGGCAAGATAGGCAGCCATGTGGCCAAACGGGCCAAGGGATTCAATATGCGGGTGCTCTACCATAGCAGGACCCGCAAGATCGACCTGGAGAGCCTTCTAGGAGTGGAATACGTTCCTGACCTGCACTCGCTCCTGTCCCAGTCCGATTTCGTCAGCCTTACCACACCGCTCAATAGCCAGACCAGACACACGATGGGCCCCGCTGAATTTGCCGCCATGAAACCGACGGCAATACTGGTAAACGGATCTCGCGGCGGCGTCATAGATGAGAAGGCCCTGTACCAGGCGCTCAAGTCGCGCCAGATCCTCCGCGCCGCAATAGACGTAACTGACGTTGAACCGATTCCTGTCGACGACCCCCTGATGACCCTGGACAACCTGACCATTGTCCCCCACATCGGGAGTGCCGTGCCCGCTACCAGGAGAAGAATGATGAGCATGGCAGCAGACCAGCTTGTCGTCACTCTGCGAGGCGACAGGATGCCAAACTGCGTCAACCCCGAGGTGTACGACAGTCCCTGAGGGGAAGGCCACGGGGACGATATAGCACCCGGCCTCACTGCACGATACCGGCAGGCGGGGTACGGTCTCGACAGGGGCGAAGCGCGCGGTCTCAGTTGAAGCCGCAGGCACAGGTCTCCACCTGAAAGACCACGTCCTTGCTGACCACGTTGCCGGCGGAATCAGATACTATGACGGCAACGGTAGCTTCACAACGGCTGGTGGGCGCCTCCCAGGTAACCGTTGGGCCGGTGCCAGAAATGACGCCGTGGTCGGCTACCCACCGGTAGCCCAGCCCGTCATCCGCGCCAGCCACGACGCATTCGATCCGACAGTCTTTCCCTTGGAGTATTCTGTATCCGCCTCGGAACTCCTTCAGGAACTTGGGTTCGTCAGAGCTGGCAATCAGTCCCAGGATATTCGGCGGCTCGCTGAGCGCTACACTGCCGAACAGCGACCTGCTGCATTCGCCGCCAAAAGGATCGGCAACGACAACGGAGATCGTGTACAGTCCCTCAAGCTGGGGGGCGATCCAGGCGACCACGGCTCCTGCGCCGTAGATCTCTCCACCCTCAGCCCACCACTGATAGCTGAGTTCATCACCATCCTCATCTGAAACAACACATTTGATAAAGCAACTGCCCCCGGGTTCCACCCAGTGCTCATCAGTCGATAAGCTGGTAATCATCGGCGGCCTGTTCTCCCTCACAGTGATGGTCGCAGAATCGCCGGCCTTGCCGCCACTGCCATCGCTCACCGCGACCTGAACGTGATAGATTCCTTCGGTGTTGGGGGCCTCCCAGTAGGCGGTGTCCCCCTCCTCGTATACATAGCCTTCGCTGGCTGACCACTGATAGCTCAACTCGTCTCCATCCTTGTCCCAGGCAATGCATGTTATCTGGCAGATGTCAAACGGCAGAATAGTACCCCGGTCGGCCTCGAGGCTGCTGATGACCGGCGCGTGGTTGGGTGGAGCCAGAGCAGGAGGGATAACCTCAGGTTCGATTGGGGGCGTGCAGCCGCCCGCCAGGAGACCGGCGGCTACCATGACGGCAACAGCCACCGTCCTCACACGCGTTGCATCCAGATCCGGTATCACTCAGGCCTTCTCCCCACGGGGAACGGCTCGGCACCACCACCAATCCCTACCGCTACCCGCAACTGCCGACCGCACGGCGGGCAACTGTGTGTTATACCACAGCCCACATAGCAGCCTGTCAAATGCGCCTGCTCCCTCGTGCTCCCGCGCGCTTCTCATCTATGCCCAATGCCTTTGCCCCTGACACGGGGCATGTGCTACCATCCAGTCTTGCAGGGCCTGTCCACCCGTGGAAGCGGGCTGTGGATGTGAAGAGGACAGGTGAACAGCTGCAAGCATGCCGAGAAAGGAGGGCAGAACATGAATGAGCGAATTGCCAGCCTGAGAGAGCGCATCCTCGACTGTCACCCCTCGGTGGATATCAACAGGGCACGCCTTATCACCCAGGCCTACAGAGAACACGAGGGCGAGCCCATAGTCATGGTGCGCGCTAAGGCCATGTACAAGCTCTGCACCGAGCTGCCCATATCCATAGCGCCGCATGAGCTGATTGTGGGCAGCCCCGCAGTACAGCCCAGGGCAGCCCAGCTGTTCCCGGAGGTGCAGGCGGGCTGGCTCGACGCCGAACTCGACCAGGTCAATACGCGGGAGTGGGACCCCCTGCATCTGTCGGAAGAGGACAAGAGAGAACTGCGGGAGGAGATCCTGCCCTTCTGGAAGGGAAAGACCATCAGCGAGCGGGTATACCATGAGTGTCCCGCAGATACGGCAAGCCTGATCTACACGGACTCCTCGGCGTGGCCCACCAGATCTACCGGCATCATCGACAACTACTCGCTGATACAGAAGGGAATCGGCACCGTGGTCCTCAACTACCGCAAAGTGCTCACGCTGGGCGTACGCGGCATTCTGGAAGAGATAGAACAGGCAATGACAGAGCTCGACCTGGCTGACCCTGAGGATATCCCCAAGATGCTATTCCTGAAATCAGCCGCCATGGCCCTGGACGGAGTGGTGCACCTGGCACAGCGCTACTCCATGCTGGCCATGACCCAGTCTCAGACAGAACAGGACAAGCAGCGGCGGGAGGAACTGCTCAAGATAAGCCAGATCTGTTCCCACGTTCCATATGAGCCACCCCGCAGCTTCCGGGAGGCTGTCCAGTCGTTCTGGTTCACCCACCTGGCGGTGCGGATAGAGGAAAGCGGCCACTCCCTCTCTCCGGGACGCTTCGACCAGTATATGCTCCCCTACTACGGCATGGGAACTGATGGGACGGGGCGGGAAAGCGCGCTGGAGCTACTGGAGTGCCTGTTCCTCAAGTTCTCCGAGCTTATGCTGTTCGTCAATGTCGATACCTCCAAGTTCTACACCGGAGTGCCGCAGTGGCAGAACCTGAACCTCGGCGGCAGGACAGCTCACGGCAGCGACGCCACCAACGAGCTGTCTTACCTGTGCCTCGACGCCATGATCCACCTCAAGGTGGTCCAGCCCGATATCTCGGTAAGGATCCACACCGACACGCCGGAGGAGTTTCTCCTCAAGGCCTGCGAGCTGGCGCGCCTAGGCACCGGACATCCCAAGTTCTACAACGAAGACATCATCGCCTATTCCATGGCCTGCAAGGGCCTATCGCTGGCCGAATCGCGGGATTTCGCCATCATGGGCTGCGTGGAGCCCCGAGTCCAGGAAAAGGAGGGGATACACCTTACCGGCGGCTTCATCAACATGCCCATGGCGGTGGAATTGGCCCTGAACGACGGCGTATGGCGCCTGACCGGCGACAGGGTAGGCCTTCCCACAGGCGACCCGCGGCAGTTCTCCACTTTCGAGCAGTTCATGGATGCCTACAAGCGGCAAATGGCCCATCTGGTCCGGCACATGTTCGTGGTCAACGCCCTGGCAGAGAACGCCTACTCCGAACTCCTGTCCGCGCCCTTCCTCTCCGCCATCACCGACGGCTGCATTGAGACCGGTAGGGACCTACAGCACGGAGGAGCCAAGTACAACTTCGGGCCCGCCGTAAACGAGATCGGGGTCGCCGACGCCGCCGATTCCCTGACGGCCGTCAAGAAGCTGGTGTTCGAGGACAGGCGAATGAGCATGGATGAGCTTCTGGCCGCCCTGTCCGACAACTTTGAAGGGCACGAGAAGCTCAGGAGCCAGTTGCTGCACCATGCCCCCAAGTTCGGCAACGACGAAGATGAGGCCGACCTGATCGCTCGCGAGGCGGTCCAGCACTGCAACGAGGAGGTCATGAAATACCGCAACATCTTTGGCGGCCAGGCCCAGGCAGGGATCATCGCCGTCACCGCCGGCATTCCCTTCGGCAAGGTGGTCGGGGCTCTCCCCAGCGGCAGAAAGGCCGGGGAGCCGCTGGCGGACAATGCCTCTCCCTCCGCCGGCAACGACAAGAAGGGGCCAACCGCCATCCTCAGGTCGGTGGCCAAGCTGGACGTGGCCCGGCTGAGAAACGGAACATTGCTCAACATGCGGCTCAGCCCTACTTCCGTGGCAACCCCCGAGGGACTGCACAAGATGGCTGACTTCATCCGTGGCCTGTGTGATATCGGCTGCTGGCACATCCAGTTCAACGTGGTGGATACCGCTGTGCTCCGGGACGCCCAGCAACATCCGGAGAAATATACTGACCTGCTGGTGCGTGTCGCCGGATACAGCGCCTACTTCACCCAGCTTCACAAGGAAGTCCAGGAGGATATCATACGGCGCACGGAGCACTGCGCCTAGATGAAAAAGGGCCTGATCTTCGATGTACAAAGGTTCTCCCTCCATGACGGACCAGGCCTGCGGACCCTCATCTTTTTCAAAGGCTGCCCCCTGAGCTGCTGGTGGTGCTCCAACCCTGAATCCCACTCGAGCCTTCAGGAGATAATGTTCGACGCCCGAAAGTGCCGGGCGTGCGGCGAGTGCACCGCGGCATGCCAGTCGGTCGCTCTCACCAGAGATGCGGAGGGCCACTTCGTCTACCGGCCAGAGCTGTGCACCCTGTGCGGCGACTGCGTGGAGGCATGCCCCCAGCAGGCGCGGCGCCTGGTGGGACGAGAGGTGACCGTCGATGAACTGATGAGGGAAATCGAGAGGGACGTGCCCTTCTTCAGGAGGTCGGGTGGAGGGGTAACCCTGGGAGGAGGGGAGCCGCTGCTACAGGCGGCGTTCGCTCAGGAGCTCCTCAAGGCATGCCGCGAGCTAGGTATCCATACTGCCCTGGAGACATCGGGCTATGCAGCGTGGCCGGCAGTCTCCAGAATAGGCCGGCTCACTGACCTGGTCTTCTTCGATATCAAGCACATCGATCCGGCACAGCACAAGCGCCTCACCGGCGTAGACAACCTGACCCTACTCAGCAACCTGGAGAAGCTCTGCCAGGTTCACACTAACATAATCGTCCGGTACCCCCTGGTACCCGGCTGCAACGACGATGAAGCGGATATCCTGGCTATGGCCAGCTACGTGAAGCGGCTGGGCCGCCTGTCAGAGGTGGAGCTTATCCCCTACCACCGCTACGGTGAAGTCAAATACGTGATGCTGGACAGGGAATACCTGCTGTCGGGACTGAGCATCCCCGGACCCGAGAAAGTGGCCCGGGCCTGCGAGCTAATACGCTCGCAGGGACTCCGCTGCCAGGCTTCACACTGACGGCGGCGTTCGGCTGCGCCGGCCACGCTGCCCACAGCCGGAACGGCCGCTTCTCCCCGGCCTATGCCCCTTGCCTGTGCTCCCGCAGAACCTGGAGGACACAGTCCATGTCGTACTTGGTGTGAGAGGCGGAAACCTGGAATCGTATTTCCTCATCCCCCCTGGGGACGACAGGATAGCTCAGTCCTGTCGCCAGTATGCCATTGTCTTTCAGATACTTGACCAGCTCGATAGTCTTCCTGGTGTCCCTGATCATCAGCGGCACAACCGGGTGCTCGCCGTCTATCACTTCATATCCCAGGTCAGTCAGGCCTTTCCTGAAGTACACCACCATTTCACGCAGGTATTTCATCATCTTCTTTCCGGCCTCGCTATCGAGGATTTCCAGGGCCTTCAGCGCCGCACTTGCCTCCTGGGCGGTAATGGGATTCGAGTAAATATAGAAGGGAGCTGTCTCCCTCAGGTATTGCACTACCGTGGCATCAGATACGAGGTACCCGCCATTGGTGCCGAGGGCCTTGCCCAGCGTGGATACCAGTATGTCAACCCTGTTCTCGTGTGTATGCTCCGTGGTTCCCCTCCCCGTCTCTCCGATTGCCCCGACCCCATGGGAATCATCCACTACTGTGAGTATGCCTTCTTCGAATTCCGGGTCATACTCCGCCGCCAGATCGGCTATTTCCCGGAGCGGTGCATAGTCTCCTCGCATGCTGAAGATACCGTCAGTGACTACTATCAGACGGCTGCAATTCCCAACGCTTTCCTTAATGGCGGACTCCAGCTCAGCCATGTTGTTATGACGGTACACCTTCTTGTCCTTTGGCCGTGACAGCCTGATAGCGTTGATGATGCAGTTATGATTGAGCTCATCGCTCACCACTATGGTATCCTTGGAAATCAACGGGGACAGTATCCCCACGACGGTGGCATACGCGGAACTGAATATCATGGCGGCTTCTCTGCCATGGAATTTCGCCAGTTTCTCTTCCAGCTCCACATGTGGCTTGTATGTTCCACTGATGAAGCGCACAGCTCCAGGACCGACGCCGAATTCCCGCGCCCCTTTCTCCTCCGCTTCCATCAATTCCGGTCTCAGTGGCATACCCAGATAGCTATTTGAGTTCACTCTGAGGAATTCCTTGTCTCCGTATCCCTGTACGAAGTACCGCGGTCCCTTGTCCCCCTCCGCAGCCTTGACCCCCGTTATGACCGTCTCCGCACCCTTGAGCGAACCCCTTTCCTCAAGGTCCCCCAGCTCCCGGGATAGCACTTTCCCTATCTTCTGTAGCGACATGTTCACCTCTCTGAATCGCGGCTATCTGGGAGCCACCACCCTGTTCCGGAGAACGCCGATGCCCTCGATCTCCACTTCTATCACATCCCCCACCTTGACGGGGCAATGCCCTCCTTCAGGCGTGCCCGTGAACACTACATCGCCGGGCCGGAGAGTTATGAATTCCGAGATATAGCTGATGATCCTCTCCACGCTGAATATCATCTGGTTGGTGTTGCTGTCCTGCTTGATCTCGCCGTTCACCCTGCCATGGATAGCCAGGTTGTGAGGATCGATGTCGGTAACCAGCCAGGGCCCGAGCGCACCGGAAGTATCGAATCCTTTGGCCCTGACAAGCCGTCCGTCCTTCTCGTACAGGTCCATGAGCGTGCAGTCGTCGCCGCAGGTGTAACCCAGAACGTAGTCCAGAGCCCTCTCCTGGGGAACGTTCTTGGCCTCCCGCTTCATAATGCAGCACAGCTCTGCCTCGTAGCGAAGGTCCTGCGATATGGGCGGGTAGATTATGTCACCTTCGGGGTCAAGCATGGTGACGGAGGGCTTGAAGAACAACGCCGGCTCCTTGGGCAGATCAACGTTCAGCTGCTTGATAGTCCCCATGTAGTTCCGCCCGCAGGCAACCATTATGCTGGGCTCAGCCGGCGCCAGCAGCTTCACGTCGCCAAGCCGACACAGCTCTTTCCCCTTCTTGAACTCGCCGTAGAGGTCACCCTCCAGGGAGAAGATAGTCTCACCCTCGAGAATACCCCAGTTCACCTCATCCTGCCGCCTGAAACGTATGATTTTCATCTATCCTCCTTTTTTCGCCAGTCCTTATGCCTGATCTGTCTTCGCATGCTGAACTGCCACTCTGTGGTGAGACCCGGCGCCCACTGCTGCCTCTTCCAGGGATGTGCTCGCCCCAGCACACTCCGAAGCCGCTGCAGGTCGCCCGTATTCTAGACCAACGGTCCTCTCCACGCAAGGAATGTCCGAGTCTGCTAACATAGGCAGCGAAAACAGACGCCAGCAAAGGAGACGCCAGTGGAAACCATAGACCTACGCAGCGACACCATAACTCTCCCCACCCAGGACATGCGGCGAGCTATATATGAGGCCGAACTGGGAGATGATGTTTACCAGGAAGACCCCACCGTCAACCGCCTGCAGGAAGAGTCCGCCCGCATCATGGGCAAGGAGGCTTCTCTGCTTACAGACAGCGGCACCATGAGCAACGTCATCGCCGTCCTGGCTCAGACGCGCCCGGGCGATGAAATCATCGTGGGCAGCGAGGCCCATATGCTGTGGTACGAGGTGGGCTCCGCCTCTGCCCTGGGAGGAGTGGTAATAAGGGCTGTCCCCAACGAGGAAGATGGACGGATGGACCTAGACACGGTGGAGCAGACAATTCGAACGGAGAACATCCACTTTCCCCACACCACGCTGCTCGGGCTGGAGAATACCCACAACCGCTGTGGCGGCGCTGTGCTCACCCCAGAATACACCTCGGCAGCGGCCGAGCTGGCCCACCGGCGCGGGCTTCGGGTCCACCTGGACGGCGCCCGCATCTTCAATGCTGCCGTAGCCCTCGGTGTGTCAGCCAGGGAACTGGCTGCACCCGTGGACTCGGTTTGCTTCTGCCTGTCCAAGAGCCTCAGCGCACCCGTAGGCTCCCTCCTCTGCGGGACACGGGACTTCGTCGCCAGCGCCCGCAAGTGGCGCAAGATGCTGGGAGGAGGCATGCGCCAAGCAGGAATCATCGCTGCCGCCGGCATCGTTGCCCTGGAGGATATGGTTGAGCGCCTGGCCGAG